>WNGL01000194.1_pt1 | contig 68330 bp, 60 predicted proteins | sample 5400591 | NCBI WGS metagenome assembly WNGL01 (sample SAMN13153377, study PRJNA577476) | soil metagenome | isolation source: 80 cm soil or saprolite under Garry oak tree replicate 1 | place: USA:California | collected 2016-06-15 | reverse complement strand
ATCGGGAAGAACACGAGGACCGCGACGACCATCATCTTCGAGAGCGGATTCAGGATCCCGAACCAGTTGTTCATGATCGGCGCGAAGGCGATGATCGGCACCGAATTCGCGGCGATCGCGAATGGAAGCAGCGCGCGGCTCGCGGTGGCCCATCGCGCGGTCGCGAACGCGACGACGAGCGCGGTCACGCCGCCGATCAGAAGACCGCCGACCGCCTCGACGAGGGTGTTGCGTCCGACGGTGATCAGCTCGTCGAAATGCTCGACGAAGGCCGACCCGATGGAGCTGGGCGGAGGCAACAGGAACTGCTGAATGCCGAGCGCACGGACCGCGAGCTCCCATAGGCCGAGCACGCCGACGAACACAGCGACCGCTGGGGCGTAGTAGCGGATGCGCCTGGTCAACTCGCGGCGACCTCGGCCGCGCCCGGCTTCCCGACCTGGTGGCCACGCAGTCGCTCGCGGACTCGAGTTATGAATCCGAAATAACGCTCGTCCTCGCGGGTCAGGTCATTACGTGGCTGAGGCAGCTCGACAGATATGACCTCGATGATCCGGCCCGGACGTGCGGACATGACGGCGACGTGAGTAGAGAGAAAGACCGCCTCCGGGATGCTGTGCGTGACGAACACGATCGTGGTGCCGGTCTGCTTCCAGATCCGTAGAAGCTCGAGGTTGAGCCGCTCGCGGGTCATCTCGTCCAGAGCGCCGAACGGCTCGTCCATCAGAAGGATCGCGGGCTCGAACGAGAGCGCGCGCGCGATCGCGACGCGCTGCTGCATCCCGCCGGAGAGCTGCCAGGGATAGCGCCGCTCGAACCCAGTGAGCTCGACGAGCGCGAGCATCGCTCTCGCTCGATCCGCACGGGCGGACCGGTTCTTCGCGCTCACCTCGAGCGGCAATTCGACGTTGCCCTGGACCGTGCGCCAGTCGAAGAGGACCGGCGCCTGGAACACCATCCCGTAGTCGCGGTCGAGACGTGCGCGGTGCGCCGTCTTCCCGTTCACCTCGATCATTCCGGCGGTGGGCTGGGTGAGGTCGCCGATGAGCCGAAGGAGCGTCGACTTGCCGCATCCGGACGGCCCGATCAGCGAGACGAACGCGCCCTTCGGGATCTCGAGGTCGATCTTCTGCAACGCGGGGGTCTTGTCCGCGCCCGCGCCGAAGGTCTTGTCGACGCCGCGAACGCGCACGACCGAAAGGGTCATGCGTCGGATGGGGCGGCGCGCCCGCGCAGGAAGAGCACCTCGGCTACCCGGACCAGCGCGAAGAACCCGATGCCCACGACCGCGGCCACGATGATGGCGGCCCAGAGCTTCGGCGGGCCCGAGACGTAGAACTGGTTGAAATTGAGGATCGCGCCGCCGAGCCCATCCCGAATGCCCGACGGCAGCTCGCCGATGATCGCGCCGACGACGCTCGCGGTCGCCGCGACTTTGAACGCCGCGAAGAGATAGGGCGCGGCAGCCGGCAGTCTCACCTTGACCAGGACGTCGCGCGATGACGACGCGTACGAGCGCATCAGCTCGAGCGCGCGCGGGTCGGGCGAGCGAAGCCCGCGCAGGCCGGCGATCGTGACCGGGAAGAACGTCAGGTACGCGGAGATGACCGCGACGGCGAGCCACCCGCCCCGCAGCCAGATCACGACGACCGGTGCGATCGCGATGATCGGCACGGTCTGCGAGGCGACGACATACGGGACGAGCGCGCGCTCGAGCAGCTGCGAATGCACGAACACGATCGCGAGAGCGAGTCCGAGCAGCGCTCCGAATACGAAGCCGCCGAACGCTTCGCGGAACGTGAAGATCCCCGCGTTGACGAGCACAAGACCCAGCGGCGGCCCGTTGCGCTGCGCCGGCTCCACGAACGACGCGGCAATGTCCCAGACGTGCGGCATGTTGAGATCGCTCGCGACCGTCCACTGAAATGGAGGCGTCCAGGCCTCGCTTGGATCGCCGCCCAGTAGCTTGACGATCTCCCACAGCACGGTGAGCGCGCCGATGACGACGAGAAATGACAGAACGCTGCGCGCGGGGCGGAACACGGCGAAAGTGTAGATACTGAGTGACCTAATCCATGCGCCTCAGCATCAATCTCTGGCCGCAGAACACCACCTGGCAAGCGCTGCGCGAGCACGCGCTGCTCGCGGACCGGCTCAGGTTCGATTCGCTCTGGGTGTGGGACCACTTCTACTCGATCAACGGCGACCTCCATCGCCCTAACCTCGAGGGCTGGCAGCTTCAAGCCGCATACGCGGCGATCACGAAGAACGTGCGCATCGGCTGCCTCGTGTCGGGCATCACGCATCGCCACCCAGCGGTACTCGCGAACATGGCGACGACTCTCGACAACATCTCGGGCGGACGCGCGATCCTCGGCATCGGCGCGGCGTGGAATGCCCTCGAGCACAACGCGTACGGGATCGATCTCGGCACGCCCGCCGAGCGCTCCAACCGCTTCGCCGAGGCAGCGAAGGTCATTCGCCAGCTGGTGGATGGGAAACGGGTCACCTTCTCGGGCAAGTACTACGAGTTCGTGAACGCTGAAGTCCTCGTGCGACCCGTTCAAGAGCGGCTCCCGATCTTGATCGGTGGCGGCGGAGAGCAGCGAACGCTTCGCACCACCGCCCGCTACGCGGACATGTGGCACTCCTTCGAGAATCCCGAGGTGATGGCTCACAAGATCGAGGTGCTGAGAAAGCACTGCGCCGAGGTGGGGCGCGATCCGGCGGAGATCGAGCCGATCGGAGGGAGCTGGGTCGTCATTCGTGACGACCCCGCCAAGGCGAAGGCACACCTGCAGCGAGTCGCCGAGCATCACGGAATGTCCGCCCCGCCGACGGCGATCGTGGGCGGACCCGATCTGGTCGCCGAGAGGATCGCCGACTACTCGCGGGCAGGCGTCAAGGGCTTCATCGTGCGGTTTGCCGAGCCGTTCGACGCCGAGTCCATCGAGCGACTCGCCACCGAGGTACAGCCGCGTCTGCAGACGATTCTCGCGGAGACGCCCGCAGCCGTTTCCAGCTAGGCTTTTCTCGTTCCATGAGGATCGGGGTCGTGCGGGAGACCACGCCCGGCGAGCGGCGCGTCGCCCTCGTTCCGGAGACGGTCGGTCGCCTCGCAAAGAGCGGGAATGAAGTCACCGTCGAACGCGGCGCCGGAGAGGCATCGAGCTTTCCCGACCGCATGTACACCGACGCGGGCGCGACCATCGGCGACGCCTTTTCCTGTGATCTCGTCCTCAAGGTGGCGAAGCCCTCCGATGACGAGCTCGGGCGGATCCGCGAGGGCGCCGTGCTCATCGCGTTCCTGCAGCCGCTCACGAACCACGCTCTGGTCCGGGAGCTCGCGCGACGGCGGGTGACCGCACTTTCGATGGACGCGATCCCGCGCATCACGCGCGCGCAGCCGATGGATGCGCTCTCCTCGCAGGCCACCGTCGCGGGATATAAAGCGGTGCTTCTCGCGGCCGCCGCGCTCCCCAAGTTCTTCCCGATGCTCACGACGGCGGCGGGCACGATCGCGCCGGCCAAGGCCTTCATCATCGGCGCGGGCGTAGCCGGTCTCCAGGCCATCGCCACGGCGCGTCGCCTTGGCGCGGTGGTCGAGGCATTCGACACGCGGCCGGTCGTGAAAGAGCAGGTGCAGTCGCTCGGTGCGAAGTTCCTCGAGGTCGACCTCGGCGAGACCGGCGAGGGCGCCGGCGGGTACGCGAAGGAGCTGTCCGAGGAGGCTCATCGCAAAGAGGTCGAGCTGCTCGCGAAGGCGGTCAAAGAGAACGACATCATCATCACCACGGCGGCAATACCGGGACGTCCCGCCCCGAAGCTGATCACGGCCGAGATGGTCCGCTCGATGAAGCCCGGCTCCGTCATCGTGGACCTCGCGGCCGAGACCGGCGGAAACACCGAGCTCACGCAAGCCGGCAAGGTCATCGACGTGGACGGTGTCCGCATCGACGGAACCACCAATATCCCGTCGACGATGCCCTATCACGCGAGCCAGATGTACTCGCGCAACATCCAAAGCCTGCTGGGACTGATGATCACGAAGGAAGGCAAGCTCAATCTCGACATGAACGACGACGTCATCAAAGGGACGGTCATCACGAAGGACGGGGAAGTGGTGCACGAGCAGACGAAGAAGGTGCTCGAACCGCAGAGAGTCCCGGCATGACCGGCGAAGCGATCGTCGCGGCGTACGTCTTCATCCTCGCGATCTTCGTCGGCTTCGAGGTGGTCTCGAAGGTGCCCTCGACGCTCCACACCCCGCTCATGAGCGGCGCGAACGCGATCCACGGGATCGTGATCGTCGGCGCGATGCTCGTAGCGAGCGCGATCGGTGGTCCAATCGGCACGGCCCTCGGGTTCCTGGCGGTCGTGCTCGGGACGGCGAACGTCGTCGGTGGTTTCGTCGTGACCGACCGCATGCTCGCGATGTTCAAGCAGCGCCCGGTGCGGAAGCGCGAGTGACCGTCGAAACCCTCATCCCGGTCGCGTACCTGATCGCTGCGGTCACCTTCATCCTCGGGCTGAAGGGCCTCTCGTCGCCGACGACGGCCGTTCAGGGCAACCGCATCGCGGCGGCCGGAATGCTCATCGCGGTCATCGCGACCTTCTTCGCGTCGGATGTGAAGGGCGGCGTTCCGGTCATCCTCGCGGGCATCGCGGTCGGCGGTGTCGCCGGCTTCGCGGGCGCGCGGATGGTGAAGATGACCGCGATGCCCCAGATGGTCGCGCTCTTCAACGGAGCCGGCGGTGGGGCGGCGGCGCTCGTCGCCATCCTCGAGTTCGCGAGGCAGCGCGACGCCGGCGTGCTCGAGTTCGGCGCCTCCCTTGCAACGCTGCTGGCGCTGATCATCGGTGCGGTCTCGTTCTCGGGAAGCGCTGTCGCGTTCGGGAAGCTCCAGGGGCTGATCACGCCGAAGGCCTTCCGCTACGCGGGCCAGCAGCTGGTGACCGGAGGCATCGCCGGAGCGACCGCGCTCCTCTCGCTCGTGCTGCTCGCTGGCGCGATCGCCGGATCCTTCGCCATCGAGCCGATGCTCCTGATCGCGGTCATCACGCTGCTCGCGCTTGTCTTCGGCGTCGCGCTCGTCATGCCGATCGGCGGCGCGGACATGCCCGTCGTGATCTCGCTCTTGAACGCGTACACCGGTCTCGCCGTGGCGATGGCCGGGTTCACGCTGAGCAACCAGCTGCTCATCGTCGCCGGGACGCTCGTGGGCGCTTCCGGAACGATCCTTACGCGGCTCATGTCGAAAGCCATGAACCGTTCTCTCGGGAACGTGCTGTTCGGCGCGTTCGGCGCCGCGACGGCCGCGGGCACAGCAGGGGCGACCGCCGGTCTCGAAGGTCGCTCCATCCGCTCCATTGGCCCTGAGGATGCCGCGATCCTCCTCTCGTACGCGCAGAACGTCATCGTGGTCCCGGGCTACGGCCTCGCGGTCGCGCAGGCGCAGCACAGCGTGCGCGAGCTCGCGGATCTGCTCGAGTCGAAGGGCATCAACGTGAAGTACGCGATCCATCCGGTCGCCGGACGCATGCCCGGACACATGAACGTGCTCCTCGCCGAGGCGAACGTCCCGTACGACAAGCTCTTCGACATGGACCAGATCAATCCGGAGTTCCAGCGCGCCGACGTCGCGCTGGTGATCGGCGCGAACGACGTGACGAATCCGGCCGCGCGCTCGAATCCCGGCTCACCGATCTACGGCATGCCGATCCTCGATGTCGACAAGGCGCAGAACATCATCGTGATCAAGCGCTCGATGAAGCCTGGGTTCGCCGGCATCGATAACGACCTCTACCTCGACCCGAAGACCGCGATGCTTTTCGGCGATGCGAAAGACGCTGTTGGCAAAGTGGTACAGGAGCTGAAGAAAGCGGCATAAGAAGAGGCCCCCGATCTCGGGGGCCTCTTTCGATCGCTCGCGCGCGAGATTAGTCGTCGCCGTCGTTCTTCCCGCCGCTCGCGAAGAAGCTCACGCAGTCACCCTGGTTCTTGAACGGACCCGGCGATGACCTGAAGTTCCGCCACCCGCCCTTCTTGCACGAGTCTTTCGTCTCGGCATCGAAGGTGTACGTCCTGTTGTTGATCATCACATTGTCGACCTGAACGGTCTGTATTCCACCAGCGACGGCCCAGCCGCCATCAGTGACCAGCTGAATACCCGTGATGAGGTGAGTCCCGTAGAGGGATACAAAGTGTGCCCACGTGTCATAGAACGTGCCGCCCACGAACTGGCTCGTGTCGACCGGGAACGTCAGTAGGTTCCCCGTGTTGATCCAACTGCCGGTCGGACAGACGGTGTAGTTCGGCGGTGGACCGATGTAAACGAAGACGTTCCTTCCGTCCACATTGATCTGGAATCGGGGAGCACCACCGCCGCAACTCCCTGCTGTGAACATGTAGTCGGTCGAAAGATTGGAGAGCTGGTTGACGGTCATCCCAGTCGGCGTTTCGAAGTCAATGCCGCCGAACGTCGCCGTCTGTGGCCCGGTCGCTACCGAACGAAGCTGCACCGCAGTGTTCGAGTTATGGCCTGGATGGACGAGCGTCGCATCACCGAAGAGCGTGTAGCCGGAAGCCGCCGCAGCCGTCGTGCCTTGGATCAGCACGAGAGAAGCGAGTACGAAGGCAGCGAGCACGCTTCTGAAGCTGTACATGAATGCAATCCCCCCTTTGACCACCAGCGCTACCCGAGAGGATTCTCGGAGCCTGCGACCCCGGACGCAATCGCCGAACGACCGCTCGTTTTCTCGACGACCCAGGATCAGGTTGACTTGCGCTCTCCTACACGTGGAGGTTGTTTAGCCTCCGTGGAATCGCTTTTTCGCGCGGAGGTGTCGTCTCTAGCCCGGCTTGCGCTCGGTCAGGCTGAACCAGTTCCCCGAGTCGTCGCGAAAGACCGCCTCGATCCCATACGGCCTGTCCGCCGGCTCCTGCAGGAACTGAACACCTTCTTCGTGAGCTCCTCATAGGTCCGCTGGCAATCGTCCGTCTCCATCGCTCCCGCCCCGAGCTGTCCTCGCGCGACCAATGCGGTGATCGCTTTCGCGGCCTCGTCGTCGACCATTGGCGGGCCGGGCTTCGCGAGGATGATCTCGAAGTCGGGTTGATCCTTCGGGCCGACCGTCAGCCAGCGAAGGTCGTCCATCGTGGCGTCGGTGCGGACCTCGAAGCCAAGTTTTTCCGTGTAGAACTTCTTGGCCGAGTCTTGATCGAGGACCCAGACCGGCGCGTGCGAGATCCGTTTGATCATCTTGTTTCCCCTTTGCGTTCGCTCGTGGCCGACGATACGGAGCGCGCCGTGGCGCGGCTTCTTCCGGATTGCGCACTTGCCTGACTCCACATGACGACGAAGCATCCTGGGATCGGCGGCGGGCCGCCTCGTCGCACTTCGCGCGCCCGGTATTCGGACGGCGAGACCCTGACCTCGGCTTTGAAACGCGTGCTGAACGACCCGAGACTCGAAAAGCCGACAAGAAGACAAACCTCGGTCACCGTGAGGTTCGCGTTCCGGAGGAGCTCGCGCGCCCGTTCGACGCGGCGTGCCGAAAGGTAGTCGCGGGGCGTCTGTCCGTACGCGTCCCGGAACGCGCGGATGAAGTGGAAACGGGAATATCCCGCCGCCTGCGCGATCGCCTCGAGGTCGAGCGGCTCGGCGTACGCACGGTCCATGAGGTCCTTCGCGGCGCGCAGATGCGCAAGACGCTGGACATCCGGCATCAGCGCGCGAACGCACTGGGACGAAGAACTCACGCGGACTGCGGTGGCTGCTGGCACTTCGGACAGAAGTAGCTCTTGCGGAACTCGTTGGGGTGGAAGCCGACGTCGATCAAAGTCCCGCACTCGTAGCACGGGAGGCCACGGCGCTCCTGGACCGAGCGGAGCTGGCGGCGGTCAAGCACAAAGCGCGAGCGACGCGGCCCACCGTCGCGATTGCGCCGCAGGAGGTCCCGTGCGGCGAGAACGACGCGACGCAGCTCGGCGTCGTCGAAGTCCGCGATCTTCGTCCAAGGCCACGTGTGCGTGAGGAAGAGCGTCTCGTTCTTGATCTCGTTCCCGATCCCCGAAAGCGTGCGCTGGTCGAGGAGCGCCGTCGAGATCTCGCGGTCGGGCTGTGCGCGCAGCCGACGTAACCCTTCGTCAAGGTCGAAGTCGTCCGCGATCACATCTGGCCCGAGCTCTGGGATGACCGGATGAAGCGCGATCTCGCGCGCGGTCATGAGCTCGACGACCGGCGGCGTCTCGCACGGCGCGACGTACTCGTCAGTGCGGATCACGACGCGCGCCTTCGATGGCGCGAACCACCAGCGCTGACCCGGACGGTACACGTGCCACTGGCCCTGCATGCGCATGTGCGTGTGGAGGACGACGTCCTCGCCGTCGGTGGTGAACGTGATCAGGAGGTGCTTGCCGTTCGACTCCACGGCCTTCACGGTGCCGCCGACGACCTTTCGGCGCGCCGCGGACGGAGTGACCTTCGGCGCGACGAGCTCGAATCCGGTGACGACGCGCCCCGCGAGCGCGCGACGCAGCACGGTGGCCGTGCGAAAGATCGTGTCGCCTTCAGGCACGCCGCGGTCAGGCGCGCGCGACGCGCCGGAGATAGCCGCGCGGCGTCCGCGCGAAGCCGGCCTCGCGCAAAGCGTCCGAGATGGGCGACTCGTCCACGGGAGCGCCATCGACGGACTGAATGAAGAGCGTGGTTCGTCTGTCGGGTCCGACTTCCCCGGCGAGTGCGGCCGCGAGCGCGTTGCGTGTCGGCTCGGCATCGGCTTCGTCGGCGACGAACGTGAGGAGCTGCTCCTCGCCTCGGCCGAGCCATCCGGCGAGGCGTCCGTCCACGAGGACGACCAAGGCGCCCGCGGTGCGCATCGGTTTGCGCCCCTCGGCACGCTCGGGCCAAGAGAGCGCGGCCCCGTAGGCGTTCGCGGGATCGGTCGCCGCGAGGACGACGGCGTGCGGCTCTTCGGTCCGTTCGCGCGCCGAGCGCAGGCGATCCACGGCACCCGGCAGCGCAAACTGCGCCGCCCCGAGACCGGCGACGAAGTAGCCGCGCCGGATCCGGCCCGCATCCTCCATTGCTTTCAAGATCCCGTACGCCGCGGCGAAACCGCCGCCCATCCCCTCCGCACGCACGACCTCGCGTGTAAGGACCCCGTGTCGTTCGAGCAGCTGTCTGATCTGCGCGGTCGCGCGCTCGGTCGGGGTGATCGGCGCGTCCCCCGCGGCCTCGGTGAGAGACCACCGCCCGGCGACGTCGTCTCGCACGGTGAAGCGCTCGAGGCTGCGGACGTGCATCGCCCGGCCGACCGAATTGGTTCGGCGCGACCGGCGAAGCGGCGCCAGGAGGGCGCGCACCGCGTGGAAACTGTCGTTCGTGACCTCGCCCGCCCAGACGAGGTCCCACAGCGCATCGCCGAGCTCGGGCGCGAATCCGCCGCGCGCCGCGGCGAGGAGCTGTGGGAAGAAAGACGCGCCTCGCGCCTGCAGCACCTCGCGAAGGCGATCGTGGATCGGGCGATCGGGTCGTGTCTCCGGTGTGGGCCGTAGAAGCGAGAAGTGCTCCGCGAGGAAGAGCGCGATGCGGCCGTCCTTCGGACCAAGTGCACCGCCGCCCATCCACATGACCGCGCCCGAACCGAGGAGGGCGTCGAGATCGCGCGGATCGTATTTCGCGACGCGCGCCGGAAGAATGCGCGTCTCGAGATCCGACGCCGGCACGAACGCGCCCTCGAGCTTCGCGATCGCGTCGAGAAGGGCGGCCTGTCCGCGTTCGGGCGAATCGATGCCGTGCCACAGGGTCGCGAATCGACCGAGCGCATCTTGCTCGACGGGCTCGACCTCGCGGCGAAGGCGCGCGAGCGACCGCCCGCGCAACGTTCTTAGGACCCCGGTGTCCATCCACTCCGAACCCGATTGCCCGGGTCGGAACTGTCCCTCCACGACCGTGCCGGCCTCCGCGAGCCGGCGCAGCGCATCGACGACGGGCGGTTCGGCGAGACCGAAACGTCGCGCGGGATCGCCCGCGACGAACGGCCCGTGGGTGCGCGCATACCGCCGCAGCAGCGACACGAGGGGGTCCGCGTCATCGCTCGTCAGGAACGCGGCGGGCAGCCCGAGCGGCAGGCCGACTCCGAGCGCGTCGCGGTAGCGTCCCGCGTCCTCTGAGGCGATGAACCGCGGCTCGCCGGCGATGCGAACGTCCAGCACGCGGCGCCCGGTCACGAGCGTCGAGATCCAGTCATGGACCGCCTCGGGCTCGGCACTCCGCGCGCCGATCTCCTCGGCCGTGAGGTCTCCGAGACGCAGAAGCATTTCGTGCACGCCGTCGGGATGACGCGCGGCGCGCTCGCGAACGAGGTGTTGCAACGAAAGCTCGAGATCGGTCACCGCGTCCTGGTCGAGGAGCTCGCGGAGCTCCACCTCACCGAGGAGCGCGCGGAGCTGCGACGGATCGACGGTGAGAGCCTGCGCCCGCAGCTCCGCGAGGGGCGCGTCGCCCTCGTACATGAAGTTCGCGACGTAGTTGAAGAGGAGCGAGGCGGCGAATGGCGACGGGGCGCGCGAGTCCACCGTCACCACACGAAGCTTGCGCGACCGGATCGCCGCGAGAAGCCCGACGAGGCCGGGCATGTCGAAGACGTCCTGGAGAATCTCGCGGTACGTCTCGAGGACCATCGGGAACGCTTCGTACCGGCTGGCGACAGCGAGAAGATCGCCGGCGCGCTTGCGCTGCTGCCAGAGCGGCGCGCGCTGTCCGGGGCGGCGCCGGGGTAAGAGCAGCGCCCGCGCGGAATTCTCGCGGAAGCGCGCCGCGAACAGTGCCGTGGTCGGCGCGCCGAGATTGGCCTCGCGGGCGCCGCCGCCTCCTACGGCGAGCGACGCCTGCACGAGGTCGCTCACCGTGTCCGGATCGGGCAGCAGCATGTCGACCGCGGGCGGCTGATCCGTTCCGGGAAAACGCACCACGATGCCGTCGTTCGTCCAGAGGATGTCGGGCTCATCGCCGTTCCGCTCGCGGACCATCGCCCCGATCGCCATCGCCCACGGTGCGTGAACACGCGCGCCGAAGTGGCTGAGGATGCAGACCCGCCAGTCGCCCATGTCGTCGAGGTAGCGCTCGACGACTACGGTGTGGTCGTCGGGCACTGCGCCCGTCGCCGCCTCCTGGTCACGGAGGTACTGCATGAGGTTGCGCGCCGCGCCTTCCGCGAGCGCGTGTTTCGTCACGAGCTCCTTCGTCGCCTCGTCTGCGGGCAGCGAGCGCATGCGCCGCGTAAGGGCGCCGATGGCGCGCCCGAACTCGAGTGGACGGCCGACGTTCTCGCCATGCCAGAAGGGCATGCGCCCTGGGACCCCAGGCGCCGGCGAGACGAGCACGCGATCTTGGGTGATCTCTTCGACGCGCCAGCTCGACGCGCCGAGAAGGAAGACATCGCCCTCCTTCGTCTCGAAGACATATTCCTCGTCGAGCTCGCCGACGCGGCCCTTGCCTTTCTCCGCGCCCGCGAGGAACACGCCGTACAGCCCGCGGTCCGGGATCGTGCCGCCGTTCGAGATCGCGACGACCTTCGCGCCTTCGCGCGAGCGGACGACCCCCGCGGTCCGATCCCACACGATGCGCGGCCGCAGCTCGGCAAATTCGTCCGACGGGTAGCGGCCCGAGAGCATGTCGAGAACGCCCTCGAACGCGCTGCGCGGAAGCTCCGCGAACGGGGCGGCCTGGTGAATGACGCGCTCGAGATCGTCGACCGCCCAGTCGTCCATCGCGGTCATCGCGACGATCTGCTGCGCGACGATGTCCAGCGGGTTCCGCGGGTAGCGCAACGGCTCGACCGCGCCGGCGAACATGCCTTCGGTCATCGCCGCGCTCGCGAGGAGATCGCCGCGGTATTTGGGGATGATCACGCCGGTCGACGGCTCGTCGATGCGATGGCCGGCGCGCCCGATCCGCTGCATGCCGCTGGCGACCGACGGCGGCGACTCGACCTGGATCACCAGATCGATCGCGCCCATGTCGATGCCGAGCTCGAGCGAACTCGTCGCGACGAGGGCCGGAAGGCGACCCGACTTGAGATCGTCTTCGATCCGGAGCCGTTGCTCGCGCGCGATCGAGCCGTGGTGCGCATGAACGAGCTCCTCGCCCGCGAGCTCGTTGAGCGCGCCGGCGAGACGCTCGGCCAGCCGGCGCGAGTTCACGAAGATGAGCGTCGAACGATGCGAGCGGATGAGCTCGAGGATCTGTGGGTGGATCGCTGGCCAGATGGACGAGCGCTGGACCGATGTCACGGGCCCCGTCGGGATTTCGGCGGGCTCGCCCAGGCGCGCCATGTCCTCGACGGGAACCTCGACGCGCAGCTCGAGCCTCTTCTTGCGACCGGCGTCCAGCACGCGCATCGGACGCGGCACGCCGTCGTCGAGGCCGCCAAGGAAACGCGCGATCTCGTCGAGCGGACGCTGTGTCGCCGAGAGGCCGACGCGCTGCATCTTCGGCGCGCCGCGGCCGCGCAGCTCCTCGAGCCGCTCGAGCGACAGCGCGAGGTGCGAACCGCGCTTGGATGGGACGACCGCGTGGATCTCATCGACGATGACGCTTTCCACTGTTTTCAGAGCGTCTCGCGCGAGGCTCGTGAGGATGAGGTACAGGGACTCCGGCGTTGTGATGAGGATGTCCGCGGGCTCGCGCTGGTAGCGCGCGCGGTCGCGCGACGGCGTGTCGCCGGTCCGGATCGCGACGGTCGGCTCGCGGTATGGGATGCCCAGACGCTGCGCCTGCCTTGTGATGCCAATGAGCGGCTCGCGCAGGTTGCGCTCGATGTCGACGGCGAGCGCTTTTAACGGCGAGATGTACAGGACTCGGGTCGCGGCCTTTCTCGGCGCGGGCGAGAACATGAGCCGGTCGATCGCCGCGAGGAACGCGGCGAGCGTTTTCCCCGAGCCAGTGGGCGCGAGGACGAGCACGCTTTCGCCAAGCGCGATGGCGGGCCAGGCGAGCTCCTGCGCGCGCGTCGGTGTTTGGAATGTGGCCTCGAACCACGCGCGAGTCGCCGGGTTGAAGCTCGCGAGCGGATCACTCCCCACGAGTACAGAGGTTACCGTTCCGCCGATGGAGATCGGACTGGGTGTCGACAGCCGCTTCGCGCTCACCGACGACGATCAGCGCGCCCTCGCGAATGAGGCCGCGGCGCTCGGATACACGAGCCTCTGGACGCCCGTCGGAAATACGCGGGAACCGTTCGATATCTGCGCGGCTTGGACCCAATCGAGCCGTCTCCCGACGGGTATCGCCGTCGCGCCGCTTTCCGCATGGTCCGCCGACCGCCTGTCCTCCGTATCAAAGGAAACACTGGAACGATGCAACGGGCAGTTCACCCTCGGCATCGGGGCGGGTCGAACGAGCGACGCCCCGATCCGCGTCATGCGCGAAGCGATCGACGCGCTACGCGTGCGCCTGCCGGGCCTCTACATCTACCTCGGCGCGCTCGGCCCGCAGATGCTCCATCTCGCCGGCCACCGGTACGACGGCGCTGCGCTTAACTGGTGCAGCAGCGCGCAAGTGCGATGGAGCCGCGAACGTGTGGCGGCCGGCGCGCGTTCAGGGCGGCGCGATCCGGCCGACGTGAAGATCCACGAGTACGTCCGCGTGTGCATCGACGACGACGAGGAAGCCGCGCGGATGGCGTTCGCGAAGATGGTGATGGCGTACGCGCTCGCGCGGCCGGGTACCGACAAGACAAAGGGATACCGCGGCCATTTCGCGCGAATGGGATTCGACGAAGCGCTCGGGGACCTCGAGTCGCGACGCGACAACGGTGCGAGCGAGGACGAGCTCGCAAGGATCTTTCCGGACGAGCTCCTTCGCCGCGTGGGCTATTGGGGAAAGGCCGATGGGGCACGTGACGCGTTCCTCCGGCTCGCCGAGGGCCTCGATATCGCGGTGGTTCGTTTGGTGCCGGGCCGCCGCAACGATCTGGCCGCGGCGCGCCTCGCATTCCGCGCCTGCGCGCCGAACTCCTAGCGAACCTGCTCGGCGAGCGGCACCAGGTCGCGCAGCAGGAGCGACCGCGATGAGATCTCGTACGTCATGCCCTTCTCGGTCCAACGGACGGCGCAGAGCGACGTCGCTTCGACGGAGTAATTCGCGGCATACGCCCCGTGAACCGAGAGCGCTTCTCCCTGCGTGTTCGTGGGGGGCACGATCGGTGGCGTGCCGGGAAGCATGGCGACGATGACGATCGCGTTGGAGCCTCGCAAGCGGAACGAACGCACCGTCGGCGCGGGTCGCGCCGGACCGTAGATGCCGTCAACGCGGAGCGGCGAGACCTCGACGGCCAGGTCGGATGGAAGCAGCAAATCGAGCGTCGTCGGGGGCTTCTGATTCGCGAAGGCCTGCTCCAGGATCGATGGGCCGGTTTCGACGAAACGCGGCGCGGCGGCGTGAGGAAGCGCGGCGGTCATCAGCAGGGCGGCCGTTGCCACAGCCATGGACGCGACCGACAGCATCCACCCGAGTCGCGGAGAGATCGTGCGCTGTACTGTCGCGCCTTCGATATCGAGGATCACGCCGACATTCTCTGCTGAGTTCCTAGAAGTCGGCGATTGCACCTTCGGCGGTGGCATACGCCCACACATCGAGCTCCGGCGCCTCGAGGCCGTTCAGAGTCAGGATCGTGCCGATCTGCGAGCGGTGGTCGCTGCCGTGGTGCGAGAACTGAGCGAGCGGCACCCAGAGCTCCAGATCCATCTTGCGCCGCTCGTCGTGGATTTTCTGATCGAAGTCGACGTCCTTCAACTTGAAAAGCTGCTCGACCGCTTCGCGGACGCGGGCGAGACGCGACGCGATCTCATCGACGGACGCGGTGAGCTCCATGAACGGCTGCGGGATCACCCCATATGTGTTGAGGTAGCCCTCGTTCGCGCGAACGATGTGGGCAAACGTCTTTTGGATCGAGCCGTACGTTCCTGGGGCGGTGAGCTGGAGCTGCTCCTTGGTGAGCGAGCGACAGTGATCGAGGAGCATTCCGGTCGCCCACACGTCGTGACGCATCTGGCGGAGCATCGGTGGAGTGGTCATCCGCTAAGTCTGCAGCAGCGGGCTGCCGCGCTTGATGAATCTGCCGCGGCCCTTCTTGCCCACGAACTTGTCCTTCTCGATGATGACCTCGCCCCGCGAGAGCACCACGGCGGCCTTTCCTTTGACCCTGCGCCCCTCGTACGGGTTGTAGTCGACGCGCATGTGGTGGGTCTTCGCAGAGATCGTCGATGTCGTACGCGGATCCCACACCACGATGTCGGCGTCGCTGCCGACCGCTATGGTCCCCTTCTTTGGGAACATGCCCATGATCTTCGCCGGCGTCGTGGATGTGACCTCGACCCAGCGATTGAGGGTGATCCGTTTCTGCACGACCCCGCCGTCGTAGAGCAGCACCATGCGCGTCTCGACGCCCGGCGCGCCGTTCGGGATCTTCGAGAAGTCGCCGATGCCCAGCTGCTTTTGTCTCGGCTGGCCCATGTAGCCCTCGTTCATGCAGAACGGGCAGTGGTCCGTCGACACGACCTGCAGGTCGTTGCGCGCGAGTCCCTTCCAGAGCTCGTCCTGATGCCAGCGCTCCCGAAGCGGCGGGCTCATCACGTACTTCGCTCCGTCGAAGCCGGGCTCGTCGTAGTTGTCGATCGACAGGAAGAGGTACTGCGGACACGTCTCGGCGTACGCGGGAAGACCGCGGTCGCGGAAGAGCCGGACCTGTTCGAGCGCCTGCGACGAGGAAAGGTGAACGATGTAGAGCGGAATGCCACCGGCCATCTCGGCGAGACGGAACGCGCGATTTGTGGCCTCGCCTTCGGCCTCGGGCGGCCGCGTGAGCGCGTGCCATTTCGGCTCGGTGTGCTTCGCGGCGAGCGCGCGCTTCACGAGAACGTCGATGACACCGCCGTTCTCAGCGTGCATGCAGATGAGCCCGCCGTTCTCGGCCGTTCGCGAGATCGCTTTGAAGATCGATCCGTCGTCGACCTGGAAGACGCCCGGATATGCCATGAACAGCTTGAAGGACGAGACGCCCTCTTTGACCATCACGTCCATCTCGTTGAGGACTTTGTCGGTCACGTCGCGCACGATCATGTGCAGGCCGTAGTCGATCGCCGCCTTGCCGCGGGCCTTCCGGAGCCACGCGTCGCGCGCCGTTTCGAGCGGTTCCCCCATTCCCTGCACCGCGAAGTCGACGATCGAGGTCGTGCCGCCGAACGCCGCGGCCACCGTGCCGGTGTAGAAGTCGTCCGAGGCGAACGTGCCACCGAACGGAAGCTCCATGTGCGTGTGCACGTCGATCCCGCCTGGGATCACGTACTTCCCCGTCGCATCGATGCGCTTCGCGCCCGCCGCCTTGAGGTCTTTACCGATCATCGCGACTTTCTCATCTACGACGAGCACGTCGCCCTTGTACGTGTCGGCGGCTGTGACGATCGTCCCGTTGGTGATGAGCGTCTTCCCCACGTCGCACTCCCCTCGTTGGCGCGCGGATGCTAGCCGAACGTATCAATGACGGCCCTCGCGGGAGACGAGACTCCCGCGAGAGCCTGAGTACTAGCGCTTCTTCTCGCCGTCACGACGAGCCGCGAGCCGGCCCATGAGCTCCGCGAGGTCTACGCCGAGAAGCGACTTTGCGATCGCGGTGCCCTCGGCGGCAGTCCGCACGACCGTCTCGGTCAGCTTCGACGCGCCCGCCGGGTCGATGACCGTGAGGTTGTCGATGTTGCCGAGCGGTGCCGCGGCCTCGCGCACGATCGGCGGTACCAGCGGGAGGGTCTGAAGCAGGATCGCCGCCTCGTCGAACTTGCGGTACGCCTCGGCGAGTAGCTCCTTCGATCTCGCCTCGGCTTGGCCGCGCGCCAGGATGGCCGCGCCTTCTGCCGCGCCGCTGATCTCGGTGACCTGCGCCGCTGCGCGGCCTCGCGCAACGTTTGCCGCGCCCTCTGCTTCGCCGGTCAGCTGCACCTGCTGCGCGTGTGCCTCGGCCGCCAGGATCGTGGCCTGCCGAACTCCTTCGGCCTTGACGATTGCCGCGCGGCGCTCGGCCTCGGCCGGCTTCACGGTCGTGCCGAGCAGCTCCTTTTCTCGCCTGACCGCGTCGAGCTCGGCGAGCTCGGTCTGTTCCCTGATCACGTCCTTCGTCGCCGTCGCTTGCGCCAGCGGACCCGACTGATCCGCCTCGGCCTGCGCCTTCGCGGTCACCTTGTGTGCTTCGGCTCGCGCGATCTCTCGGTCGCGCTCGGCCTGGATGATGACCCGTTGTGCTTCGTTCTCCTTGACGGCGGCTTCTTGCGACGCGCTCGCCTTCGCGATGCGCGCGTCGCGCTGCACGCTCGCGAGATTCTTCTCTCCGAGCTGCTCGATGTAGCCCTTGGTGTCGCGGATGCTCGTGATCGTGAGCGCGTCGATGTGGATACCGCTCGCCTCGAGGTCGCCGCGCGCGGCCTCCGAGACCGCTTGCTGGAACCGGTCGCGGTCGGTGATGAGCTCCTCGATCGTGAGGGTGCCCGCGATCGAACGAAGTGAACCTTCGAGGACCTTCTTGACCATCGTCTCTATTTGGCTGTCGGGCTCTCCGATGAACCGCTCGGCGGCGGCCCGAAGCCGCTCCGGCTCTCGGGCGATCTTGAACATCGCCTGACCGGTGATGAGCACGCCAACGCCTTGCTTCGACACGGCCGCGTTCTCGTGGGCGAGTCCGATCTCGACCTGACGCGCCGTGAGCTGGAGCCGGCCGACCTTGTTGACGAGGGGCCAGGTGAACGTGCCCGCCCCGACGACGACTTTCACGCCCTGGTCGTGGATAGTGACGAGGTCGCCCTTCTCGTCGCGGACCTTGCTCCCGCGCGCGCCCGAGATCACGAGCGCCTCGTTCGCACCGGCGACCCGATACCGCTGCGCGGCGAACAGTGCGACAAGGACGAGTACGGCGATCGTCGCTAGAACGAGTTCGGTGATGGTGAGTGTCATTTCAAATCCCTTCTTTCTCTGCGAGACCGCGCGTGCGGTCTATGGCGGAGGAAGGGAGCGGACGGTCACCGCCATCCCGTGGACGCTCTGGATCTCGACCTCGCTACCTCGAGCGATCGGCGCCTTCGACGTCGCCGGCAACGTCTGGACGGCGCCGTCGTACGTCAGCACGACCGTGCCGTGGCCACGCTCGCCGATGCTCACGACGATCCGAGCCTTTCGGCCGATCAGATCGCGGAGGGACGTCGGCTCACGCCCTTCGGCCCGCCGCAGCGCGGCGAAGATCGCGAATGCCACGCCTGCGCCGAATGCCCCGAACGCGAGGGCCATCGCCGTCCTGCCGATGGGGCCAAAGCCGAACGCGACCGCGCCGAACAGCCCGCCGATGCCGAACATCGCGAGAAAGCCAAGAAGTACGGGCGTTCCGGTCGCGTCGTCGGTGCGGGCGGGGCGCAAGAAAGGAATCCGGACGCGCGGGATGCGGAACGGAACGTGAAGGCGCACGCGCATGCCGCCGCCGATGCTTGAAAGGAGAAGAAGCGCCGTGCCGAGCACGGCAGAGCCGGTGAAGACCAGCTCCAGTGCGTCGGCGCTCATCGTGATCGCCAGCTTTCCGGAAGAGCTTCTTCCGTGTCCGATCCTACGCCGCGTCAAGTGTCTGATACGAGAAAATGGAAACGCGATTCCGCGTTATGGTCGTAACCTACTAGTTCACAGCATGCGGACGTTCCACGCAAGCAAGCCGCAGAACACGTAGCCGAGCGCGTTGAACGATCCGTGCCAGCGCACCATGTCCTCGAGCGCGATCGCGGAGAGCCCGAGCGGATTGCCCACCGCGTAAAGGAACGCGAGTGTCATGGCGACGACGGCGGCGGCGGACGAAACCGCGAGCAGCCCTCTCGCGGGCGTGCCCCGGACCCGCCGGAGCACAGCCGCGAGCGCGAGGAGCGCCACGGTCGCCGTCCCGATGGCGAGGATCGCCGCGGCCGGCGCCTCGATCGTCCGGACGCCAGCGATCCCGAGCGCCACGAGCGCGGGCCCGACGATCACCAGAGAGGCCCCACCGACGAAGACCGGCCAGAGGCGGGTGTCGGCCGTCCGTAGCTCACGTCCGACGAAACCGACGAGGATCGGCGAGGCGAACCCGGCGTAGTGGAAGTGGATCGCGGTGAGCAGCGGAACGTGCTCGCCGAAATCCATGACCGCGATCCCCGAGCGCCAGAGGACGAGCCACCCGCCGCCCACCGCGAGATACATGAACCCGGTCGCGATGGAGAGCTCCTCGATACGGCGGCCCGCACCCAAGGCTCGGGTTAGGCCGTGGAACCCGGCAAGAACTGTGAAGGCGAGCCAGACGAGAGCAACCACGGCGGATGCGATCCCTGGGGGCAGCGCGATCGCGAAAACTCCCATGGCTGCCGCGATCGGGTAGGTGGCGATCAGGAGGCGGCCGGTGCTGTCGCCGGGTCCCACGGCACGAAGCGCAAGAGGAACGCAGATCAGGATCGCGAACGCCGGGACGAGCGGTAAGGCCGCCAACACGGCTATCCAAACACGGAGTCGCCCGAAGGCAAGTCGCTCAGCGCAGGCCGGCTGAGGCGATCCATTCGCGCGCGAGAGCGTGGTGCTCGCGCCAGGCGTCCCATACCGACTCGGCCCAGCGGCGCACTATTCCGGCGTATTCCTCCGCCGCCGCTCCGGCGACATCGGCGATCGTGATCTTTCCGCGGACGCTCGGGACGACGGGCTTTTCGAGGTGGCGCGTTCGGGAGAGCCAACGTTGGACGCGGTCGTGCACCTGCTGATCGCCGCCGTGCTCGATGGCGACCGCGAGGCCAGTCAGATGTGCGGCGAGCGAACGGCCGGACAGGATGTACCGGTCGTGCTGACAGGCGTAGCAGTCGACGGCGAGGCGCCGCATCGCGGCGTAGCGCGAGTCCTGGAACGCACGGAGGCCGAGGTCATCGAAGAGCCTCTGGCAGGCATCGCTTCCGCCGACGGGAGCGCCGCACTCGGGACAGGGCTCGCCGGCCATCGTGGACTTCTAGCGGAGCGAGTCCGCTAGCTTCACTAGATCGGCTATTTCTCGGTCAGATGAGACGAGCCAATATTCGTTGCCCAGCTCGGTCCAGGTGACCATTCGATAGTCACCCGGACGAAGGCCTTCGCTGGCCATCCCGGCTACGGCCCGCACCCGCACCGGCACGAACACCAGCGGAGGCCACGCCTCATTGGCAAGGCGTTCGGGAAGCGCAGACAACAGAACGTCGGTGGTATTCGGAGGCAGAGACAGCTGGTCACTCGCGGACGGATTGAGCGACACCCACCGACTGCCAGTTGCGTCGAGGAGCATCGTCATCGGCGCTCGCTCGGCACCGGCCTCTGCCCCTGCCCCGTGGGTTGCGACGGGACCATCGCGGCCAAGGAACGCGCTCCCGACGGCCAGGCAGAGCGTGAACGCGAGGGCCATAGCGCCCCGACGATCTTGGCCGACGACTGACGACCCATCATCCTCAAGGTCGACGATCACACCGCTAGTACCCGACGTAGACGACTCGCTGTTCCGAGAAGAAGTCGAAGGCCGCGGTCCCGCACTCGCGGTCGCCGAAGCCCGAGTCCTTCACGCCACCGAATGGCACATGAGCCTCGCCACCCAGCGTTGGCAGGTTCACGTGGAGCATCCCGGCCTGGGATTCCTCGGCGTACCGGAACGCGGTGCCGAGATCGTTCGTGTAGATCGAAGACGAGAGGCCGTAGCCGACGGCGTTCGCGGCGGCGAGCGCCGACTCAAGGTCGTCCGTTGGGATCAGGCTCACCACCGGGCCAAAGATCTCTTCCTGGGCAAGCGGCGCGCGCGGGTCCACGTCGGAGAAGATCGTGGGCTCGACGAAGTACCCCGCCCGAAGGTCGCGACGCGAGGGCGAGCCGCCGTCGCGCAGCACCTTCGCTCCAGAGCGCTTGCCCTCGTCGATCTTCGCGCGCACCTTTCGAAGCTGCGTCTCATCGACGATCGGCCCCATCCGCACGCCCGGCTCGAGGCCGTCGCCGGCGCGCCAGGTCTCGGCCTTGTCGGCGAGCAGATTTGTGAATTCGTCCAACACCGAGCGCACGACAACGGCGCGGCTCGTCGCCGTGCAGCGCTGCCCGGTCGCCCCGAACGCTCCGGTGGCGACGGACTCGGCGGCCTTCTCGAGGTCGGCGTCGTCCATCACGATCACCGCGTTCTTCCCACCCATCTCCAGCTGCACCTTGCAGAGCCGCTCCGCGGCCTGGGTGTACAGACGGCGCCCAACGGCCGACGATCCGGTGAACGAGATCGCCTTCACGCGCTCGTCCGAGGTGATCGCGCGCGACAGCGTCTCGCCGGCGCCAAGCACCATGTTCAGCACGCCATTTGGAAGACCTGCGTCGACGAAGCACTGGACCACCTGGACGGCGCAGAGCGGCGTGAGCGAAGCCGGCTTGAAGATCACGGTGTTGCCCGCAACAAGCGCCGGCGCGATCTTCCAGGCCGGGATCGCGATCGGGAAGTTCCACGGCGTCACGCACGCGACGACTCCCAAAGGCTCGCGGACCGTATAGATAAAGGTGCGGCGCTGCGCTGACGGGATCGTCTCGCCGACCAGGCGCGTCCCCTGCGCGGCGGCGAAGCGAACGTTCGCGATCGCGCGGTCGACCTCGGCCAGCGACTCGGCGAGGACCTTCCCCTCCTCCTGCGTGAGGAGGCGGGCGAGCTCGTTGCGGCGCTGTTCCATGAGGTCGGCCGCCTTGCGCACGATCTCGCCGCGCTGGGGTGCGGGCGTCGCGCGCCACTCTCTAAACGCGCCTTCCGCCGCATCGATCGCGCGACGGACGTCGGCGGCGGTCGACGCCGTCGCGTTGCCGAGGACCTCGTCGGAGCGGGCGGGATTGCGATCCTCGGTCGTCTCGCCTGAGGACGACCCCACCCACGCTCCGCCGATGTAGTTGAGAACCGGGATCGTCGCTGTCGCGGTCACGGGGAAATGCTAATCGCGCGATACGAGGTCGGCGCCGAGGACCTCTGAGAAGAAGGCGATGTAGCGGTCCGCCTCTGACCTCTGCCGCACGAATGGCAGGTTCGGCGAAAGGGGCGAGGCAACGATCGCCATGATCACCAGCACCACGACTGCCGCGGCGCTAACGATGAGCAGGGCAGGGGTCCGGCTTGGCGCGGACGTCACTGCGGTCACGCCCGCCGCGATCGCGAACGCGGCCATGAGGGTCCCCAAGACCAGGAGGAAATAGACCCCAACCGCAGGTGCGGCGACACGGAGCTCGATCAACGTCCCTGGCCGCGCGTCGACGAATCGTCCGCCCGCCGTTGGCCGGCCGCTATCGGCCCACAGCGTGAACCGCTTAAGGACGAAGCCCGTCCCGCGGATCCGACCGGCGATGTTGGGCTGTACGGTTGGGAGCCACGGGAACGGCAAGACCGCCGCTTTGAGCTGCTCGCTGCAATAGGTGGGCCGATAGGGGCTCCGGAGCGTAATCGATTCGACGTAGAACGGATTCGCCCAGTGTCTGACCCGGCAAAGGGTGCGGAAGAACGGTAGGCGCATCGGCAGGTGTTGGCGGGACAGCGGAAGCGGGACCGGGTCGAAGAGGAACGGAGCTGCGGTCGCGGCGAGACCAAGCGCGATCCCGAAGACAACCGCGCTCGCGAACTGCTGCCCGCGCCACAGAAGAAGTCCGGCGATGACCGTCGAGAGCACCGCCCAAGCGGCAAGGAACGCGTGCCGGGCCGCCCAGAAGCGAACGTAGCTGACCGCGTGCTTCGCTAAGGCTTCACCATGTCGTCGTACATGTCGGGCCGGCGGTCGCGGTAGAACTGCCAGGTGTTCCGCACCTCGCGGACGAGATCCATGTTCAGGTCTGCGACGAGGAGCTGCTCATCTTTATCGGAGGCCTGCGCGATGATCTTGCCGCGCGGATCCGCGAAGTAGCTCGAGCCGTAGTACTCGTTGGGGCCGAACTCCTTCTCCTGCCCCACCCGGTTGATCGTCCCGACCCAGTAGCCGTTGGCGATCGCGTGCGCCGTCTGCTCGATGAACCAGAGGTGCATCGATAGGCCGCGCGACGTCGCGGACGGGATGAAGACGAGCTCCGCGCCGTGGAGGCCGAGCATTCGCGCGCCCTCGGGGAAGTGCCGGTCGTAGCAGATGTAGACGCCGACCTTGCCGACGGCCGTGTCGAACACGGGGTACCCCATGTTGCCCGGGCGGAAGTAGAACTTCTCCCAGAACCCGTTCACGTGCGGAATGTGCGTCTTCCGATACTTGCCGAGGTACTTCCCGTCGGCGTCGATGACCGCGGCGGTGTTGTAGTACACGCCGACCTGGTCCTCCTCGTACATGGGAGCGATGAGCACCATAGAGTGCTTCTTTGCAAGCTCCTGCATGAGCTTCGTCGTCGGACCGTCCGGGATCTTCTCGGTGTAGCCGTAGTGCTTGGTGTCCTGCACCTGACAGAAGTAGGGACCGTAGAAGAGCTCCTGAAGGCACATCACCTTGGCGCCCTGCTTCGCGGCGTCGGCGATGTACTTGGCGTGTTTTTCGATCATCGAGTCCTTGTCGCCGGTCCACGCGCACTGGACAAGAGCGGCTTTCACGGTCGTCATTGCTGGCTCCCCCGTTACCGAATCGCGTGCTCGGATGCTAGCCCTTGGCGCGGCTAGCATCGAGTGAGGTGTCGGTCGCGATCGCGCTCCACAACGTCAGCGCGGGCTACGTCGGCCCGGTGCTCAGAGACATCGACCTCGAGGTGGAAAACGAGGTCGTCGCCGTCGTCGGCCGGAGCGGCAGCGGCAAGACGACGCTCCTGCGCCTCATCGCCGGTCTTATCGAGCCGACCTCCGGGACGGTCGATCTGCTCGGCGTCGCGCCGGCGATCGCCCGCCGTCGCAAGCGGATCGGTTTCGTCGCGCAGGACGCGCGTCTTCACCCGTGGCGCACGGTCCGCGAGAACGTGACGCTCCCACTCGAGGTGAACCGAAACGCGCGCACCAACGGCCACGTGACTCCCGACGAATGGGTCGCCCGGATGGGTCTGACCGACGCGATCGACGCGTACCCCCACCAGCTCTCGGGCGGCATGCGGCAGCGCGTCGCGCTGGCGCGGTCGCTGGTCATCGACCCCGAGGTGCTGCTCATGGACGAGCCGCTCGCGTCACTCGACGAGCTGACACGCGAGGATCTGCGCGACGAGCTCCTGCGCCTCTGGGAAGCCGGAACGCGATCGGTCGTCTACGTGACCCACGACATCGCAGAGGCGGTGCTCCTCGCCGACCGGGTGATCGTCATCGGTGGGGCACGGCCGGCGGGTATCCGCGGCGAGGTTCGGATCTCGCTCGGGCGACCGCGAACGAAACGCGAGCCCCGGTTCTACGACTTGGTCGAGCAAGTCCGCGACCACCTCGCATGACCGCCCGCCGCACGCTCATCGACCTCGGAGTGGCGGTCGTCGCGATCGCCGCGATCGCCGCCGTGCTCGAGCTCTGGACCCGCGCCTTCCACGTCCCCTCCTATCTATTACCCCCGCCGACGGCCGTCGCCGCCCGCATGGCGACCGACGCCGGGCTGCTCGCGCGCGAGGGTGGGATCACGCTTAGCGAGGCCGCGGCAGGCTTCGTTCTCGGGACGAGCGTCGCGTTCGCGCTCGCGACCGTGATGGCCTGGTCGCGACCGCTCGAGCGAACGCTGTTCCCGCTCGCGATCCTCGTGAAGCTCACTCCGATCGTCGCGATCGCCCCGCTCTTCACGCTGTGGTTCGGCTTCGGCACGGCGCCGAAGGTCGCGATCGCGGCGCTCATCACGTTCTTCCCGATGCTCGTGAACTCCTTCGTGGGTCTGCGCTCGGCCGACCTCCAGGAGGTCGCGTTCCTCGAGACGCTCGGGGCCTCGGGACGCGAGATCTTCCAGCATCTCCGGGTGCCGAGCGCGCTCCCCTATCTCTTCTCGGGCGCTCGCATCTCACTCAACCTCGCGCTCATTGGCGCTGTCATCGGGGAATGGACCGGCGCCGATCGCGGTTTGGGACGCGTGATCTTCGTGGCCAACGCGAACCTCGACCTGACCATCCTCTTCGGTGCGGTCCTCGTCCTCGCCGCGATAGGCATCGCCGCCAACGCGCTCGTCGGTGCGGCCGAGCGGCGCGTCTTGCACTGGCATCCCATCGCGGTGGCGACATGAGGGGACTTGCATTCATCGCGGTGATGGTGGTGATCGCCGCGTGCAACACTCCGGCGGCCGGGCCTTCGCCGACCCCCGTGCCGGTCGAGAAGGTCACCTTCATCGCGGGCTTCAAGCCGCAGGCCGACCTGCCCTTCGTCGCCGTCTACGTCGCGCAGGAGAAGGGCTACTTCCGCGATCAGTCGCTCGAGGTCGAGATCCAGCACGCGACTTCCGGCGAGCACATCCAGCTTCTCGCGACGAACCGCGCTCAGTTCTCGACCGGCTCTGCCGGCGACGTGATGAAGCGCGTGGCGAGCGCCGGCGTCCCGCTCGTGTCGATCGCGCAGATCGGCCAGCGAGACGAGCAGTCCTTCGCGGTCCGGGCCGACTCACCGATCCGCACGTTGAAGGATTGGGAAGGCCGCCTGGTCGGGTACAAATCGACCGTCAGCGCGGACTACCTCGCGTTGCTCCAGCTCGGAGGCGTCGATCGATCGAAGGTCCGAGAGGTGGCGGTGGGCTTCGACCCGCGGGTACTCGCCGACGGCCGCGTGGATGTCTATCCGGTCTTCACCGCGAATGAGCCGGACACACTCGCGCGTATCGGCGTGCCGGTCCGGTTGTTCGATCCGACGAGCCTCGGCGTCCCCGGCCTTGGCCTCTCGTTCATCACGAATCAGCAGATGGTGGACACGAAGGCGGACGTCGTGACGCGTTTCTTGCGTGCATCGCTGCGCGGCCTCGCCGACGCGATCGCCGATCGCGACGCGGCGATCGACGTGGTGATGAAATACGCGACCGGCGAAGACCGCGCGCATCAGCGCTACATGCTCGACACGGAGATCGACGCCGCGCAAAACGATCTGACGCGCGCGAATGGGATCGGCGCGATGGACCGGGCGCGCTACGTCGCGCTGCGAGACTTCCTGCTGCAGTACGGCGGACTGACGAAAAGCGTCGACGTCGATGCTGTCTTCACGGATCGCTTCGTGAAGGATCTTTACAAGGATGGGCGTCTGGCCTGGCGCTGAGGTAGCCGGGGCGTCCACAGGTGACGCGTCATGTCCACCCGTAGTCCGACGAACCGCACTCCCTCCCGGCGAAGCCGCGCACGATGCCCGGGGAATGCTGGGAGGCCCTCGGCGCGCACGACCCGATGGCACGGCACCTCCGGGTCGTCGCAAGCGCGCATGACATTCCCGACCGCACGCGCGGCGAGCGGACGGCCGGCGACCACGCCGACGAGACCATAGGTCGCGACCCGCCCGGGCGGGATTCGCTTCACGATCCCGCGGACCGCCCGCGTCCAAGCGTCCGCGATCAGACTCCCTTCCCGCCGACCGGAACGAACTCCATCGAGTCGGCCACCGACGCGATGAGCGGCCGAGCGCGCTGAATGACGGCGCGGACTCGTGGATCCTTGAGCGACGCGTCGTGGGCGGCTTGGTCCGTCCAGACTTCCGTTATCCATACGCTGTCGCGATCCTTGGGGTCACGGCTGATGACGTAGAGACGACAACCCTCAATGTCGGCGAGACCCTCCGCGCCTTCGAGCAATAGAGCCGCGAGGGCGTCCCCCTCACCGGGTGTGGCGACCATCCGGCCATGCAGGCCGTAGAACTCTGGCACGCGCTCATCATGCCCAAACGTCGCCGGGCATACTCCGACCAGTGACGGGGAAGGACGATCTCCACCGTTTCATCGCGTCGCAGCAGGACCGGTTTACCCAAGAGCTGCGCGAGCTGTGCGCGATCGCCTGCGAAGCATCGGACCGCGCCGCGCTCGACGCCGCCGCGCGCTGGTGCCGCGATCGACTGCGCGCCGCGGGCTTTGCGGATGCGCGCGAGCTGCGAACCGACGGCGCGCCTGCGCTCGTCGTCGGCGAGACGGGGTCCGGCAAACGCACGCTGGTCGGTGTCCAGCACTACGACGTGCAGCCAGCCGTGCCGCTCGATCTGTGGAAGACCCCGCCATACCAGCCCGCGATTCGCGACGGCGCCGTGTACGCGCGCGGCGTGGACGACAACAAGGGACACCTGCTCCTTCGAATCCAGGCGATCGAGGCACATCGGGCCGTCTTCGGCGAGCTGCCGATCCGCGTTCGGTTCCTGATCGAAGGCGAGGAGGAGTCCGGCAGCCCCAATCTCGCGAGGCTCCTCGCGCTCGAGCCGGGTCTCACGGACGGTGACGGCGCGCTCAAGGAGGGCGGCGCCCTCGACAGCGAGGGACGCCCGATCCTCTCGCTGGGCGGCAAGGGCATCCTCTACTGCCACTTCCGAGTTCGCACGATGTCGCGCGACGCGCACTCCGGCGGCGCGACGCACTATCCCAACGCGGCCTGGCGGCTGGCGCACGCGTTCGCATCGCTGATGGACGCGAAAGGGCGCGTCCAGATCGACGGCTTCTACGCCGACGTTCGCAAGCCGAGCGACGCCGACCGGGCGATGCTGGAGCGCATGCCGTTCGACGCTCGCGCGACCCGCGAGGTCGTCGGCATCGAAGACTTCGCCTTCGGGCGCGATGACGAGGAAGCCAAGCGCGCATCGGTGTTCGAGCCGACCTGCAACGTCTGCGGCATCGAGTCCGGCTACACCGGGCCGGGATCGAAGACGGTCATCCCGGCCGAAGCGACGGGGAAGATCGACTTTCGCCTGGTCCCCGACCAGGACCCGGAAAAGATCGCGGGCCTCCTGCGTGCGCATCTCGACCGACGCGGTTTTGGCGACGTCGAGTTCAGCGCCGAGGAAGGCGAGCATCCGTATCGCGGTCCGGCCGATGCGCCACTCGTGCGTGCGGTCGCGGCCGTCGCGGAGGAGGCCTTCGGCCGGCCGCCGGCGCTCGTTCCGTCGAGCGGCGGAACGTCCCCGATGTGGGTCGTCTGCAACCCCACGCGGATGGCGAACGTGACCCTTGGCATGGGGCACCCCGGCGCGGGGGCGCACGCGCCCAACGAGCACATCCTTCTCGACAACTACTGGCGCGCCCTGCGCGCGACGACACGCCTCTATTCGGAGTTCGCGACCGCGCGATGACTTGACCGTCAGCCCACAATCGAAGGACGTATGGGAAGGGGACCACGCAAATGAAGAACCTCGTCGGCATGCCGCAGCGCTCGGGCAATCCCGTGCTCGGCGACAAGACTTTCGATGGGCTCGCCACGACCGGCGATGCCATGACGTTGGACGGGACCGTCAACCGTTCGTTCGCCCTAGTGCTCATCCTCATGGCCGGCGCGTTCGTGAGCGTGCTCGCGGGACCGGCCTACATGCTCCTCGGCGCGATCGCCGGCTTCGTCTTGGCGATCGCCACGGTATTGCGAAAGACCTGGGCTCCGATCACCGCGCCGCTCTACGCGTTCGCGGAGGGTCTATTCATCGGCGGCATCTCGATCCTCCTCGAGGCCACCTACCCCGGGATCGTCATTCCTGCGGTGTCGCTTACGGTCGGCATCTTCGTGGCATTCCTCCTCATCTATCGCTCGCACCTGATCCGCGTCACCGACAAGCTCCGGATCGCGGTCTTCGCCGCGACGGGTGGCGTCGCGGTCGTGTACCTGGCCTCTCTCGTCCTAAATCTCGTGGGCGTCCAGGTGAGCTATTTGAACGAGGCTCTGGCCGGGTCGGGCGTGCTTGGCATCGCCGTCAACGTTCTCGTCATCGGCATCGCCGCGTTCAATCTCCTGCTCGACTTCGACCTGGCGGAGCGCGGAGTGGCCGCGCGTGCTCCGAAGTACATGGAGTGGTACGTGGCGTTTGCGCTCCTCGTGACCCTCGTCTGGCTGTACATCGAGATCCTCCGGCTGCTCTCGAGGCTGGCTCGTCGCTGACGATCGCCCGATTCCGCTAGGTTCGCCGCCCGAGCGGTAGTCTCTCGACATGGCGACCATCACGCCGGCCCAGGGGGAGCTGCAGATCCGGACCATGCAGCGGTCGCCCCTGTCGCGCGTGCGTGGGAATCTCGGTGGAATGTGGGGCCGGCCGATAACGCAGGCGATCCTCAAAGCGCTGCTGACGATCTACGTCACCAGCACGATCACGTTCGTGCTGATCCGGCTCATGCCGGGAAGCCCTGTCGAGATCAAGATCGACGAGCTGATGAATCAGAGTCAGATGTCGTACGCGGACGCGGCGGCGATGGCGTCGGGACTTTTCGACATCAACCTGAACGCGCCGATCCACGAGCAGTACTTCGAGTACCTCGGCAACCTCGCGCACGGCGATCTTGGCAACTCGTTCCTCTCCCGGGGCACGACGGTGATGTCGATCATCCTCTCGGTCCTGCCGTGGACGCTGTTCGCGGTCGGGACCGGGCTCCTGCTTTCGTTCTTCCTGGGCATCGCCCTTGGATTGGTCGCAGCGTACCGGCGCAATAGCTTCCTCGACCACGCGGTCTCGACCGGCGGCTCGATCATCAGCTCGGTTCCCGGCTACCTCATCGCCCTGCTGATCATTTTGATCTTCGGTATCCAGCTCCGGTGGATACCGATCACGCAAATGCGAGGCGCGTTCACATCTGGGATTACGCCCGGGTTCACGCCGGAGTTCATAGGCGACATCCTGTTCCACGCATCACTGCCTATCACGGTGTTCTTCCTCACTCACATCGGCCTTTGGATCCTGTCGATGCGCTCTGCCACGCTCGCTGCGCTCGAGGAAGACCACGTCACCGTCGCGCGCGCTCGCGGTCTCACCGACGGCCGAATAACGACGGCGTACGTGGGCCGCAACGCGGTGCTGCCGCTCGTTTCGCAATTCGCGATCGCGGCGGGCGCGGTGGTCGGAGGCGCCGTGATCATCGAACAGATCTTCGTCTACCAGGGAGTCGGCCTGCGACTGGTCGCCTCCGTCAACCAGCGCGACTACCCGCTCATGCAGGGGATCATCCTCATGACCACGGTCTGCGTGATCATCGCGAACCTCGTCGCGGACCTTCTGTACAGCAGGCTCGACCCGCGGATCGGCCGTGCCGGCGGAGCGACGGGAAAGTGACCGCAGCCGCGGGCCTTGTCGACCGCCGCGATGTGAGTCGTATTCCCGCCCCGCTGGCGGGCCTGGTCGAGTTCCTGCGAATGATGTCTCGCAAGCCCGTGGGCCTGATCGGGCTCATCGGAGTCCTGTTCTTCCTCTTTCTTGCGTACGTCGCGCCGCTGATCGTGCCTCTCCAGGACCAGGTCGACGTGACGGCAATTTACGCGAAGCCATCCTTTGCCCATCCACTCGGAACCGACTTCCAGGGACGCGACGTCGTGAACCAGATCGTTTACGGCGGAGGCGACATCATCACCACCGCCATCCTCGCCGCGCTCTTTTCGACTCTCATCGCGATCACCTTCGGGTCGATCGCGGCGACCGTCGGTGGGCGGATCGACGCGCTCATCCTCGCGATCACCGACGTCGCGCTGACGATCCCGCAGCTCATCCTGCTCATCGTGATCGCGGCGATCTTCAGGCCGGCGTCGTTCTTCGCGCTGGCGGTGATCCTCGCGCTCTTGCAGTGGCCCGCGCTGTTACGGCAGATCCGCGCCCAGGTCCTTTCGTTGAAGGAACGCGATTTCGTCGAGGCGGCGCGCTCCCTCGATCTCGGCCTGCTGCACATCATCTTCCGCGAGATGCTGCCGAACATGCGGAGCTACATCGTCATCCACTTCATCATCGCGATGACCCTGGCGATCTACGCGCAGGCCGCGATCATGTTCCTCGGACTGGTCCCGCTCTCCGGGAAGAACTGGGCGATCATGCTGTACTTCGCGTACAACCAGGGCGCGCTTTTCTTCAAGGACAGCTTCTTCTATCTCATGGGGCCGATCATGGCGATCGCACTCTTCCAGCTCTCCCTCGTGTGGCTCGCTTCAGGCCTCGAGGACGTCTTCAACCCGCGTCTTAGATCCTGACCGTGCCGGTCCTTTCGGTCCGCGACCTATCGATCGAATACCGGACGCGGCGCGGCCCGGTGCAAGCGGTGAGGGACGTGACGTTCGACCTCGAGCAGGGAGAGACCCTGGCGGTCATCGGCGAGTCCGGATCGGGCAAGACGACCCTTGCAGTGGGCCTGATCCGCCTTTCGCCGCGGAGCGCTCGCGTCACGGAGGGTGAGATCCGGTACGACGACGGCAAGCGTGCCTTCGACGTCCTCGCTCTCGACGCGGAACGACTTCGTCGCTTCCGCTGGGCGGACTGCGCGATGGTGTTCCAGGCAGCGCTCTCGGCGTTCAACCCCGTCATCACCATCTGGGAACAGTTCCTCGATACCGGTCGCGCCCACGGCATGGGTGACAAGCACAAGGTCCACGACCGCACCCGCGAGCTCTTGGACCTGGTGCACCTGGATCCGAAGCGAGTGCTGAGTGCGTACCCACACGAGCTCTCGGGCGGCATGCGCCAGCGCGTTTTGATCGCCATGGCGTTGCTGCTCGACCCGCGCATCGTCATCCTCGACGAGCCGACGACGGCGCTCGATATCCTCACGCAGCGCGCGATCATCGATCTGCTGCGCGAGCTCCGCGGCCGACTCGGTTTTGCCACGATCTTCATTTCGCACGACCTCTCGATCGCGGCCGAGCTGGCGGACCGGATGCTCACGATGTACGCGGGGCGGATCGTCGAGCGTGCCACCGTCGAAGACCTCTTCTATCGGCCGCGGCATCCGTACTCGGTCGGCCTCATGCGAGCGGTGCCCCGCGTCTCCGGTGCACTCGGCAGCGTCGTATCCATTCCGGGATCGCCGCCCGACCTCATCCGCCTCCCGCGCGGCTGCTCGTATTACCCGCGCTGTCCGTTCCATGTCGAGCAGTGCCTCGAGCAGGACCCGCCGCTCATTCCGGTCGACACCCCGGCCCACGAGGCCGCGTGCATTCGCTGGGAGGCGGTCGCCGCGGCGCTCGGCTCCGACGCGGAGGCGCCCGTCGCCGAGAAGCTCGCGTGACGCCTCCGCTGATCGAGCTCGACGGAGTCTCGCGTACGTACACCACGCCCGCCGGCACCATAACCGCGGTCGACGACGTCTCGCTATCGCTCGGAGAGAGCGAGACGATCTGCATCGTCGGCGAGAGCGGATGTGGAAAGACGACGACCGGCCGGATGCTGGCCGGTCTCCTCCGGCCGTCCAGTGGCCGGCTCCTGTTCGAGGGCGCGGATGTGTGGGAGAAGAAGGGAAAGGATCTGGCGCGCTTTCGGCGTGCGGTGCAGCTCGTCCATCAGGACCCGTACGCATCGCTGAACCCGACACGCACAATCGCCCAGACACTCTCTGCGCCGCTCGCGAAGCACAAAAAGGCGCACGGACGAGCCGCACGCGCCGCGATGATCTCGCTGCTCGAACGTGTTGGCCTGACCCCGCCGGCAGATTTCCTTCTGAAATATCCGCACCAGCTCTCAGGTGGGCAGCGCCAGCGCGTCTCGATCGCGCGCGCTCTCACCGTGGATCCGCGGGTGATCGTCGCGGACGAGGCGGTCTCGATGGTCGATGTCTCCATCCGGATCAGCCTCCTCGACCTGCTGCATAACCTTGCGACCGAGTTCCACGTGACGACGGTCCTCATAACGCACGACCTTGCCGTCGCGCGCTATTTCGCGCGAAAGGGCCGCATCGCCGTGATGTATCTCGGTCGCGTGGTCGAGCTCGCCAACACCGAGCCGCTCGTGAGCGACCCCGCGCACCCGTATTCGACCGCCCTGATCGCTGCGATCCCCGAGGCGGATCCGACCATCACTCGCTCGAAGAAGCGGGTCTCGCTCAAGGGCGCGGAGGTACCGAGCCTGCTGAACCTGCCGCCGGGCTGCGTCTTCCATCCGCGCTGCCCGCTGTCCGAGCCGGGGCTGTGCGATGTAGTGGTCCCGACACTCGGCGACCTACCGGGCGGCCGGTCGGTCGCATGCCATGTCGCGCTCCGCGAGCGCCAGCCCGCGGCCGAGCTGCTGGGTGTGCGGTAGTGGACCCCATCGCGTTCCAGGCGGCGCTGCGCGTCGCGGTCCTGATCCTGATCGTCGCCGTGGCGATGCTGCCGTTTCAGCCGCCAAATTCGGCGGAATTCGTCGTTACGGTGCTCGCCGCGGTCGTGGGACTGATCTTCGTGGTGCTGGTTGCCATGGTCGTCCGGCTGTCCACCTCGCGGCCACCGAACCCAAGGCCCGTCGACACGGTAAGCGGTATAGATTCCAATATGCGCAACGAGGAACCCAGGAGGGGTAGATGAAGAAGAACGCGATTAGCTATTCCGTCACGCGTCGACGATTTCTCCGGGATGCGACGCTCACAAGTCTCGGCATCGTGGCCGCCGCGTGCACGCCCGGTGCGACTCCGGGCTCTTCGCCGAGCGGGGCCGCATCGGTAAAGGGCGGCCAGTTCAACGGCGCGTGGCCCTACGACCTTCCGCCGAAGGGCCACTACAACTACTTCGCCGCGAGCGGCGCGATCACCCAGGGCAGCATCTGGCAGGACATGTTCCTGCCGCCGATGGCGACCTACGTCTGGAACGAAGCGAAGTGGACCTACTGGTTGGCCGAATCGAGCGCGCTGAGCGGCAACGTCTTCTCCGTGAAGCTCCGGCCCAACATCAAGTGGTCCGACGGCGCGGCCTTCTCGTCCAAGGACGTTGTGACCACCTTCACCGTCGGCCGCATGGACAGCCTACCGATCTGGAACTACATCGAGAAGGTAGAGGCGGACGGCGATCTCGGCGTGAAGTTCACGTATAAGACCCCCTCGAGCCTTGGCGAGCGCAACATCCTGCGCGTCTCGATCAAGCCGGACTCGGTATATGGCGCGATCGCCAAGCGGGCCGCGGACCTGTACGCCTCCGGCAAGACCACCAGCTCCGCCGAGCTCGTCGCGCTCCGCGCCGAGAAGGACGGCCTTCGCCCGGAACCGGTCTCGGTCGGGCCTTACAAGATCGACAAGGCCTCGGTGACCGAGGCCCAGCTCACGATGCCTCGGAACGACGGTGGGCTCTTCGCCGACAAGGTCAACTTCGACAAGATCGTCGTCTACCAGGGCGAGACCGCGCAGGTCACGCCGCTGGTCCTCGCCGGCGACATCGATTACGCGACGCACGGTTTCCCCCTCGCAACCGACAAGGCGTTCATCGATGCGGGCATTCGAGTCATCCGCGGACCCGGCTACTCCGGCCCCGCGATCTTCTTCCACTGGGAGAAGGCCGCGGCATTCCAGGACAAGCGCCTCCGCCAGGCGGTCGCGATGGCGATCAACAAGGAGGAGAGCGCCAAGGTCACGTACGGCGATTCGGCGAAGGTGCAAAAGTTCATGGCGGGCTTCTCCGACAACCTCGTCCCGCTCTGGATCTCGTCCGCCGACCAGGCCAAGCTGAAGTCATACGCATTCGATCTCGCGGCGGCGGCGAAACTGATGACGGACGCTGGCTACGCGAAGGGCTCCGACGGCATCTATGCGAAGGACGGCAAGAAGCTCGAGTTCGAGATGTACTTCCCGAGCGACTTCGCGGACTGGTCGAGCGCCGCGGACCACGCGCAGAAGTCGCTCAACACTTTTGGTATCAAGATCGTGCCGCGCGGCGCGATCAGCAGCCAGCAGTTGCCTGATGTCAACAATGGCAACTTCCAGATCGCCATCCGCGCGTGGGGAACCGGCAACCCGCACCCGCAGGGGTCATTCATCCAGGACCTGCGCACGCACAACACGACCGCAGCGGCCGGCGGCATGAAATACCCGCTGAAGCAGGGCAACACCGACTTCGACGCGCTCATCAACAAGATGGGCGACGGCTTCGACACAACCGCGCAAAAGGCACCGGTCACGGAGGCGGCGCTCGCCTTCAACGATCTCCTGCCAGTGGTTCCGTTGTGGGAGCGCTACGGCAATAACCCGGTCAACGACAAGAAGCGCGTCACCGGCTGGAAGCCGGATAGCGACCCGATCTACAAGAATCCCTGGAGCGTCGACGCGTTCACTACGTATCTGATCATGGACGGCACGCTCCGTAAGATCTGATCCACGCGTGACGACTGACGGCGGCGACCTCGCGGGTTTCCCGGAGGTCGCCGTCGTTCTAGGTGGTGGCCTTTCCATTGACGGGGAGCCATCCGAGTCCACGACCGCGCGCGCTCGCGCGGCGGCGCACCTCGCGCAAAAGCGGCCGAGCCTCGCGATCATCACCTCCGGCAGCCATGGCGACGGTCCGGCGCCCGCTAAGAGTGAGGCCGCGGTGATGGCAGATCTCATCGCAGCGGCGGGCGTCACGCGCGAACGGCTCTTCCTCGAGGAGCGGTCGCGGGACACGATCGGCAACGCTGTGGAGGTGGCCGCGCGTTATCTGGGGCGGATCGAGCCGCGGCCTATCTACCTGGTGACCTCGCCGTTTCATCTCGAGCGGGCGTTGGTGGTCTTCCGCAACGTGCTGGGCTTTGCGTGGCAAGTCCAGGCGGTCGCCGCCGAAGACACCGACGATGACCTCAAGCGCGCGAACTCGGAGACGTCATTCCTCCAGGAGACGTTCACCTTCTTCGAGGGCATCCGTCCCGGCGACATGGCGGCGATCGACAAGAAATACCGCGCAAGGCAGGTCCGCTAGTAGGAGGACGACGCTTCTAGGAGGAAGCCATGTCCTCTGCCATCGTCCTCGCGACCACCGCCGAGAATGCCGAGGCGCTCCTCTCTGGCGAGCGCGACCGCGACCATCGGCGCTTCCCACCGAGAAAGCTTCCGGCGCGTGCGTACCTCGCGGTCGTCGGCACCGGGTCGGTCGTCGGCGAGTGCACGCTCGGCATCGCTGAGCGCAAAACGGCTAAAGGCTGGGCCCTCCCAGTGAGTAAACCACGTCGCTATCGCGCTCCGCGACCGATCGCGGACTTCGGGCTCGCCAAGATCCCGCGCTCCTTCAGATACGTCGAGATTTGACGATCGCTTGCTCACCCGCGGGTCCTGTCCCGGCTCGCGGGAGCTCTCGCTCGCGCACCCTCCCCGCCTTACAGCTCGCTGCGCTCGCTGTGGCGGGTCCCCGGGGCACCCGCGCATCGCGAGAGCCCCCGCTGCGCCGTGCCACCCGCGGGCACCGACGGCGCCTCCCGCCGTCCCTGGACGCGCTGCGCTGAAATTCAGTTCGCCGATCGCCTGCGGTATTCGAGGCGGATGAATCGCGGCGCGAATTGGAGGTATTCGCGCTGCTTCTCTGCTGAGAGCGAGAAGAAGTCGCCGACGATCTCGCCGGTGCACGAGGCGCTTCCGCAGAGGCACGTCGAACGGCGCGAGCCGAACGCATTCAAGCGATAGTCGATCGTGATCTCCTCGCCCGGACGGATTCGCTTCCAGGCGAAGACCTTCACGCCCTTGCGCATAGCGTTCGGTTCGCACGAATGATTGAGATAGCAGCCTGGGGTTAACAGCACCGCGCTCCTTGCGTAGTCGAGCTCACAGAGGTGTCGCCGATCTTCGCGCGTGAGCGAGCGGAGGCTGGTGTTTGCGACGATGCGTCCATATCGGCGGCGAAATATGAACTCACCCGTGCGGAACTGACGCAGCGCGAAGACTCCAAGGCCCTTGCCGCCTGCGTCTCGCACAACGATGTCCTTGATCACGGATGAGCCCTCGGAGATCGCCTAGTTGGCGGGCCGCCAGGTAAAGGTCACGTGGGTGATGAGAGCGCCATCCGTCTCAAAGGTCCAGGTCGTGTAGTTCGCGAAGTGGCCGGGCGATCGCGTCAGGCCGCGAAGGACGACGGTCGTTCCCATGACCGCCTCTTCACGCACCACCCGCACGAACGGCGGGGCCATCCGGATGAGCTGCTTGGCGCCTTCGCGGCCTTCGAGCTGACGGTCACCGCCCGGCAGCACGATGGCGACGTCTTCGGCGCAGACCGCCGCCGCCTTCTCGGCGTCGTTCGCCTCCAGGGCCGCCATGAAGGTCTTCGCGGCCGCGAGCGGATCCGGCACTCAGCGATTATTGAGGACGTGCGGCACGCCGGGTCGCTCCTGCCGTACGTCGCGGCCGCCGCGGTGATCGCGGTGGGCTCCATAGCGCTCGTCTACGCGACCGTCGACGCCGACGACTCCGCACCGGCATCGATCAACGGAGCGGGGGCACCGCAGCCTCTTTCCTCGAGCGGCCGGCTCGCTTACTGGCGGCAAAGCCCTTCCGGCGCATTTGTCCTCTGGGCCGCCAACCTCGATGGCTCCCAGCCGCGATCGCTCACGACTCTGCCTTCGAACACGTCGCGTCCGTTCGGGACCCGCTGGACCGGTGACGGAAACGCCGTCGCATACGGGACCGACATCGGGATCGCGATCATCAAGCTCGATGGCACGCGGACCGACATGCCGATCCCGGCGCAGGTTGGCAATTCGGGATTTCGCCTCATCGATCAGCGTTGGTCTCCTTCGGGGAGGCGAGTCGCCGTGACCCTGCAACGATCCACGGATGGAAAGACCGACCTGTGGATGGGATCACTCGATCGCCGCGAGCTCGTGGCCGCGGGCGTATTCGGGAATGCGTTCTTCGGTGACTGGCTGAGCGACGACGAGGTGCTCGTCGAGTCGGACACCGCGGTGCTCGGTGCGCTCCGCGAGCCAGGACAGCCGCTCCGAAAGCTCGTGGATCGGCCCGCCGCGTCACCGTTCTTCGACGGAGCTCGCGTGCATTTTCTCGCTGGGTCAGCGGGAGCGTACAGCTTTCCCATCGGGATCTTCGTGACGAACCCGAGTGTATGGAGCGTCCTGCCGAATGGGACGGACCTGCGGGCCGAAGGGCGCCTCGAGGTCATTGGGGCCCTCCGCATCGACGGCATCTGGCCCGACGGACGGTATCTGATGCATGCCGGGGCCGATCAAACTCAGTACCTCGTCGGCCCGCGTTCCACGAGTCTGGCCCCATCGAGCCTCCTCCGGCGTGCCGTTGTCGCCGCGGACCGCCGGCTCGCCATCGGCTTCGGCGGGTCGCGCGTCGTGCGCATCGACCTCACCCACGGGCTGAGTCCCGCCGATAGCGCCTTCGTCGTGCTGCTCGACGGTGTCATCAGCCCGGACGCGTGGGTCCGCCGGAGCGCTCTCCCCTAGAAACAGGGCCCGGCGATACTGACTCTCATGCTGGCGAGCGCGGTGTTCCCTCAGCTCGAGATCGGGAGCGATCCCGAGGTTATCGCGACGTACGCCCGCACGGTCGAGGAGCTCCGATACGACCGTCTCGTGATCTTCGACCACGTCCTCGGTGCTGACCCCAACCGGCCCGGCGGCTGGACCGGCGCCTACGACCACCGCTCGGCGTTCCACGAGCCGCTCGTGCTGCTCGGCTACCTCGCCGCGATCACAACGCGGTTGAAGCTCGCGACGGCGATCCTCGTTCTCCCCCAAAGGCAAACGGCGCTCGTGGCAAAACAAGCGGCAGAGGTGGACGTTCTGTCGGGCGGGCGCCTCATCGTCGGTGCCGGCATCGGCTGGAACCGGGTGGAGTACGAAGCGCTGGGGATGAGCTTCAGCAACCGCGGCAAGCGGATCGAGGAGCAGATCGCTCTCTTGCGTGCGCTGTGGACACAAGAGGTGGTGGACTTCGAGGGTCGCTGGCATCGCATCGATCGCGCGGGGATCAATCCCCTACCGGTGCAGCGGCCCATTCCGATGTGGATGGGCGGAGGCTGGGATCGGCAGAAGGGGGCGATCACCGAGCGCGCGGTGCGGCGGATCGCGAAGATCGCTGACGGCTGGTTCACGCATGTCCCGCCGAACGAAGATGGTCGAGCGGCAATGGACACGTTCCGACGCTTGGTGCGTGAGGAAGGACGTGATCCAACGAACGTTCCGGTTGAAGGACGACTTCCCGCGGCGAAGAGCGGTCCGGAAGACTGGAAGCGAGGTATCGACGCCTTCCAGCAGATGGGCGTGATGAGCGTCGAGCTCAACACGATGGGCGCTGGGTATCGGAGCATCGATGAGCATCTCGAAGCGCTCCGCCGATTCCGACAGCTCATCTGACTCGAACACGAGAGGGCAGCATCATGGAAGCCGTGAAGGCCGAGCACCGTCGCCATAGCGAAACCGCGGCGCCCGATCCCGGCGCGATCGAAGCTGCGCTCCGGCGCGAAGCCAGAGATGTGTACGGGTGGTCGAACGCGCCGGGCGATACCTACGGCGAGCACGAGCACGGCTACACGAAGGTTCTCTACTGCACGCGCGGCTCGATCGATTTCGTTCTCGCCGACGGACGCGTTTCGCTGAGGCCAGGCGACAGGCTCGTCCTACCGCCGCGAACGCGCCACTCCGCGCTCGTCGGACCCGAGGGTTGCGCGTGCGTAGAGGGAAAGCTCCCGCCCTAGACTCATCGGGCTCCATGCGACCGCTCGCAACACGAATGTCGCGACTAGGGACGGAGACCGCGTTCGAGGTCCTGGCCAGGGCGCGTGCGCTCGAGGCGAAGGGACGCGACATCGTTCACCTGGAGATCGGCGAGCCGGACTTCGACACGCCGCCGGCGATCGTCGCGGCCGGTGTCGCGGCGCTCGAACGAGGCGAGACCCATTACACCCAGTCGGCGGGCGTGATCGAGCTGCGCGAAGCGATAGCGCTCTATTTAAAAGAGCGGCGCGGCGTCCGGGCCGATCCTGGGCAGGTGATCGTGACCCCGGGCGCAAAGCCGATCATGTTCTATGCCCTGCTCGCTCTCCTCGACGATGGCGACGAGGCGATCTATCCGGATCCAGGCTTCCCCATCTACTCGTCGATGATCGATTTCGCCGGGGCGCGCGGCGTGCCGCTTGCGCTCCGGGAGGATAACGGCTTCCAGCCCGATATTGACGAGCTCCGCAGGCTCGTGAATCCGCGGACCAAGGTGCTCATCCTCAACAGTCCCAATAACCCGACTGGTGGCGTGCTCTCGCGTGACGCGGTCCGCGACATCGCGGCCATCGCGCGCGAGCGCGATCTCTGGGTCCTTGCGGACGAGATCTACGGCGAGCTCGTGTACGACGGTGAGCACCGCTCTATCGCGGTCGAAGAGGGCATGGCTGAGCGCACCATCTTGCTCGATGGATTCAGCAAGACGTTCGCGATGACCGGATGGCGTCTCGGCTACGGAGTTTTTCCGCGCGTGCTCGTCGAGCCGGTCACGAAGCTCGTCACGAACTCGGTGTCCTGCACCGCGACGTTCGTGCAGCGGGCCGGGACGGTCGCGCTGTCGTCACGCCCGCCCGAGGTGGATCGGATGATCGCGGAGTTCCGGCGCCGCCGGGACGCGGTCGTGAAGGGGCTCAACGCGGTGCCCGGGATCACGTGCCGTGCACCGCAGGGTGCGTTCTACGTCTTCCCGAACGTTCGCGGCCTGGGGCTGCGATCCAGCGCCGAAGTGGCCGACCGACTCCTCGAGGAGGCCGGGGTCGCGACACTCGCGGGGACGTGTTTCGGCGCGGCAGGCGAGGGTTACCTGCGGCTCTCGTATGCGAACTCGTTGGCGAATCTCGACAAAGCTGTTTCACGCATCGCCGACTGGGCGTCACGGTCGGCGGCCTTGTTTACCGGCCGCTAACTTCTCCGCCTCGCGTTACGGACTCACGCCCGAAGCGTGGCCTGGCCGTTACCAAGGGACGAGACCAATGGAGTGAGGCCTGCTCCCTGACGGCCCGTTGCGAGAAGCCCGAACAACCGGGCCCAAAAGTAACGGGAGGCTGAAGAATGCGACCGCTCAAGCTCGTTCTCATCTCGGCGTTCGCGATCGTCGTTGTTTTCGCGCGCGTTGAGATGGCGAACGCGTATTACCAGCAGATCGACGCGACTCAGCTGGCGGAGTCGGGTGGGAAGAACAACTCCAAGGACAACAACGATACGAAGGGGAAAGTTGACGCAGCGGCCAAGGCGAAAGCAGCAGCTGACGCGAAGGCCAAGGCCGACGCATCAGCGAAGGCAAAAGCCGACGCTGACGCCAAGGCGAAGGCCGACGTTGACGCAAAGGCCAAGGCCGATGCGGCAGCCAAGGCGAAGGCGGATGCGGATGCCGCGGCAAAGGCAAAAGCAGACGCGAACGCAAAGGCCAAGGCCAACGCGGACGCCGCGGCAAAGGCAAAAGTGGACGCTGACGCTGCCGCGAAGGCGAAGGCTGACGCCGGTGCCAAGGCGATGGCGAAAGCCGAAGCCAAGGCCAACGAGGAGGCCAGCGTCGGGGAATCGGGTTCACATGCTTCGAATGGCGGCGGCAGTCCTCAATCAGGCCAGGACATGAACACCAACCAAACCGGTTCGAAGTCAAAGAACGGCGGCTCGAAGTCCGGCACCGGTTCGAAGAGCAAGGGCAAGGGTTCGGCGAGTGGAACGAACTCGGCGAGCAAGGCCGCCAGCAACACCAAGAACACCAAGGGAACCGGCTCGAAGAGCGCAGCCAACGGCTCGGCGACCGGCACCAACTCGGCGAGCAAGGCCGCCAGCAACACCAAGAACACCAAGGGAACCGGCTCGAAGAGCGCAGCAAACGGTTCGGTCACCGGCACCAACTCGGCGAGCAAGGCGGGCTCGAACACCGGGAACGCCTCCAACACCGCAAACGGGACCAACACCGCGAACAGCACCGGGACGGTTTCGGTCGGCGGATCGATGCACGAGGGTGAGACCAACGGCCTCACCATGGCGATCGCCGCTGGTCAGAACGCAGGCGCGCAGATCACCGCGACGATCACCACCGCTCAGAGCCTTCTCGCCGCGGGCAACCTCACACCCGAGTCGATCGCGGCGTTGACGACGGCTCTGAACGCCGCTCTCACTGCCCAGGGCAACCTGGCGGCCGCGGTACTCGCGGCACAGAACGCTCTCACACAGCTGAACACCGCGCTCAACTCAGGCAACGTCGCGGCGATCGCGGCGGCAGTCACGGCGGCGCAGCAGGCAATCGCGAACCTGAACTTGCAGATCGGGGCCGAGGCGCAAGCCAACGCCAACCTCACCACAGCGATCAACGCCAGCACGACCACGACCCAACCGACATCGACGCAGACTTCGCCGACGCAAACGGCGGTGACGACCACCGTCATCCCGGCAGGACCGATCACCTGGGCACCCGGGTTCGGTCCGAATGGCGTGGTCGCTTCAGTGCAAACGGCACCCACGACCGGCACGTCGAGTGGGGCAGCGACCACCCCAACGGCGGTGGCAGGATTCCAGTCGACTCCGCAAACCGCGACGCAAAGCGGCTCCGCCGTCGCAGGCGTCTCGAACCTACCTTCGACCAACACAGGCGACACAACTGGTCTTCTCGGACTCGGCGCGGCTTTGATGGCGCTTGGAGCGTTCCTCGTTCGCCAGCCGACCAAGTCACGGAAGTAGCAAACGAATCGTGCATGTCAGAAGGGGGCTCCCAGACGGGGAGCCCTCTTTCTTGACGCCAAGGCATGAACCGTGCACCCGCCGGTCGGTCGGAGAGTGAGCGAGTGGCACAGGTAGCGGCGCCGATCCGCGAGAGCTGGGACCTCACGGCGGGCCACGAGATCGACCGGTCATTGGTAGTGATCGGGACGCTCGGTGGGGGCTCAAGGTACGAGGTCTTCCGCGCGTGGGACCGAGAGCTCTTCTGTCAGGTCGCGGTCAAAGTCATGCGCCCGCATCGGGTGAAAGAGGACCGCGTGATGGATGGATTCGAGCGCGAGGTAGGGATCGCATCCCGCCTGCAGCACCCGAACCTTGTGCGGCTCCTCAGATGGAGCGCTGCCCCACCCCGGCCTTACATGGTCCTCGAATACGTCACCGCACAGACCGTCGCCGCTCATCTCGAAAGCGTCGGCGAAGTCAGCATCCCCGAGGCGTGTCTTCTCGGAATCCGGATGCTCTCCGCTCTCCATTACATGCACGCAAATCACGTTCTGCATCTGGACGTGAAACCCGACAACGTCACGATGGGAGATCCGCCGCGTCTCCTCGATTTCTCCCTCGCGCAGCCGTTTTCAGGACCGGTAAAGCTTCGACACTCGATGGGCACGGCGCCGTACATGCCACCTGAGCAATTCATGCACGGAGAGGTCAGTCCCCAGAGCGACCTGTTCGGGTTCGGCGCGACCCTTTACGAGGCTCTCACCGGCATGCGCCCATTCCCCGAGGGCGATCAGGGGGCGATAGACAAAGCCGAGCTCTACCCGCAGCTCGTCCTGGATCCGCAGCCGCTTCACGAGATCATCGACCTCCCCCAGCTGCTCGAGCGCGTCGTGACAACCTGCCTGGCGCGCGATCCGGCGCGGCGACCTGGCTCCGCGCTCGAGACAGCGGTCGCACTTCAGACGGTCCTGGAATCGCTCGGGACCGATGAGCTCTACGCGTGGCCGAAAGGGCTCAAGGTCCGCAAGTAACGATTCCTACGCGTGATGTCCGCGAAAGAGTGACGCTTACCGCCTAACAAGAACGCGCTTACCGCATCCATACATTTCCGTTGCTCAAACGAGCCTCGCGCGTGGGGCGTCCGTTGCTAGTTGGGCCTTCGCTTGGAAAACGGCGTGCTCGCTTGCCATGCCGTTGAGCGGGCTGGTCCCGCCATCTAAATCGAGGAGGCCCATCCATGCGGAGATCAACTGGCGTACTGGGGCTCATCGCGGCCCTAGCGCTCCTATTCCTCGCGGTGAGCCCCGCGTATGCGGACCCACCCGGGAACAACGGCGATGTGAAGATCCACGAGGGCGCCGGCGAGAGCAGCCCCGTGGAGGCGAACGACCCGCACGTCTGCACGTTCCACATCCACGGCTTCAACTTCGATGGCAGTGCGAGCGGCACCTGGCGGATCGAAGGTTGGCCGCCGACCGGCGGCGGCACATACAACGGCACGTTTGGTCCGGCCGACGCGAGCGGCAACTGGCGCGAGCCGAAGGCGGGAGCCATGTCGCTTCCGGCGGGCCACTACAAGCTCTTCGTCTGGCAGAAGCTGCCGAATGACCCACCCGGCGGACCGAAGCAGAAGGTCTTCTGGGTCGACTGCGGCGGTCAAGGCGGCGGCGGTTCAGGCCAAGCCGAGAAGGTGCGGACCGAGCTGCAAGCCGCGATCAGCAACGCGACCACCGTAAGAGGTCAGCTGGCGACTGAGATCGGGGTCGCGGGACAGATCCTCGCGACTGCAAACCTCACTGCACTACAACGGGCAGCGATCGAGACCGCGCTGGCCGCTGCGACGGCGGCTCAGACCAATCTCAATGCGGCGATCACCGCCGCGAACAACACGCTCGCCCAGCTGGTCACCGCGATCGGCTCCGGAAACCAAACCCAAATCAGCGCGGCGGTCAACGCCGCGCTCGAAGCGATCGCGAACCTGAATGCGAAAGCCGGACTAGCTGCGTCGGCTAACGCAAACCTCGCGGCCACGATCACCGCCAACACGTCCCCTGCGGCACAGGCGCAGGCTCAGCTCGCCAACGCCATCGCCACCGCGACTGGCGTCGGCACCACGCTGGCGGGAACGATCGCCACGGCACAGGGGCTCAACGCCTCCGGGCAGCTGAACGCAGCGGGACAGGCGGCTCTCCTGGCGGCGCTGGCCGCCCAGACCAACCTCGCAAACATGCTGACCGCGGCGGAGAACGCTCTCGCGCAGCTCACCGCGGCGATCAACTCGAACGTGGGCGTGGCTGCGGCCGTGGCTGCGGCCGCGCAGGCCCAGACGAATCTGGGCGCGGCCGTCGGCGGAGCTGTGACGGCGAACGCGAGCCTGAGCGCTACGATCGGCGCAAGCAGCCCGACGACCACGACTACCGGCGGGACGACCGGGACCACGACGACCGCCGGTTCGACGAACACCGAAAGCGTCACGACAGCGGGCATGACCGGTAGCTCAGTGGTGGCCGGATTTGAGTCGAGTCCACAACTGTCGGCCGGTTCGCAAACCGCGACCCAGGCCGGGACGACCCAAACACAGGGCCAGACCGTAGCCGGCGTGCAGAACCTGCCATCCACGAGCACTTCGCAAGACGCGAGCCCTCTCGTGCTCCTCGGCGCCGCGCTGATGGCTGTCTGCGGCGCTCTCCTTCGCCGTCCGAAGGAGCAGCCAGCCGTGTAGGCGCGAATCCAGCGACGTTCGTCCGACGGAGGGAGTCCCGCGAGGGGCTCCCTCCCGTGTTTTGTCGAGTTTGCGACCTTCGCTCACGTCGCGGACGCATCGGGCTCGATACTTCTAGTGAGAAGGGGGCCACCTCTGGTCTCAGAAACGCCGAACCCGACGCAGCATCAGGAGCGCCGCCTCGTGACGGTGCTCTTCGCCGACTTCGTCGGATTCACCTCGCTCGCTGAGGATCTGGATCCGGAAGAGCTCCAAATGCTCGTCTCCGGCATTTTCGAGGACCTCGCCGAGGAAGCGCTCCGGTACGACGGCACGATCGAGAAGTTCATCGGCGACGCGATCTTCGTGATCTTCGGAGCGCCGATCGCGCACGAGGACGACCCGCAGCGCGCGCTCCGCTGCGCGATCGGGATGCAAAAACTCTTCGCCGAGCACTCGGCGCGGGTGAAGGCGCAGCTGGGCATCGAGCTCGGACTGCGCATCGGCATCCATAGCGGCATGGTCGTCGCGGGTGCGGTCCGCGCTCCAGCCGAGTACGGGGTCATGGGCGACACGGTGAACACCGCATCACGGCTGCAGCAGGCCGCGGCGCCGGGCGAGATCTACGTCACGCAGGCGACCTTCCGTCTCACCAACCGGGAGTTCAGCTTCCGCGAGGTCGGCCCGATCGACATGAAGGGCAAGGACCGGCCGATCCTCGCGTACGCCCTCACCGGCGAGCGCACGACGCCGAGAACCTCGATCGACATCCAGGCCCCGCTCGTCGGCCGATGGATGGAGCTCTCCCGCCTCGACCTCGCGTTCCAGTCCGCGCGCGTGGGTCGCACCGAGGTGGTGCTCATCGCCGGCGAGCCCGGCATCGGCAAGAGCCGCCTCCTCACCGAGTTCATCGGCCTCGCGACGTCGGCCGAGGACGGCGTGCGGAACGACGCGCCACGGGTCCTGCGGTGGACCTTCTCGCGCGTGAACCAGCGCAGCTACGCGGGATTCATCGAGCCGCTGCTCGTGGAGCTCCGCATCGATCCGAACGACGTCGAGGCCGCCGCGAAGCTTCCGGAGAAGCTGCGCGCTCTCGGATTCGCGAGCCCGGAGCTGGTCGTACCGACGCTGGCGCAGTTCTTCCACCTGCAGGGATCCATCGAACCACCGAGCGACTCCGACGAGTGGAGGCGCTCGATGTTCATCAGCGTGTACGACGTCATCGCTTCCCTCGCGCGCGAGCGTCCGCTCATCTACGTGCTGGAGGATCTGCACTTCGCCGATTCCGCGTCACTCGAGCTCCTCTGGTTCGTCGCCTCGCGTGCCTCGCGCGTACCGATCCTCCTTTTGCTGGCGCAGCGCGCCGGGCCGGGGTCGCCCGAACCGCGGCCGGTGCGCACGAACTTCAGCCAGCTCGTCCTCGAGCCGCTTTCGGACGAGGAGGCCGCACGCATCATCGACGCGACGTTCGACTGGATGCCGGACGAGCTGCGGGACAAGATCGTCGCGCGCGCCGGCGGCAACCCGTTCTTCATCGAGGAGTCCATCCGCTCGCTCGTCGATTCGGGCGCGGTCGCGAAGGACGAGAAGGGCGAATGGCAGCTGCGCGAGCGGCCGGCGGCGCTCGAGGTGCCGGCGACGCTTCACGGTGTCGTCGCGGCTCGCATCGACCGGCTGCCGCCGTCGGCGAGGGAGACCATCCAGCTCGCATCGGTGATCGGACAACGCTTCGGCGACCGCGTTCTCCGCGAGGCCGGCGGCCCGCGGATCGCCGATTCGGTCGACGAGCTCATCGCGGCGGACCTCGTACTCGAGGCCGCCCCCGGCGAGCGGCGCGAGGGCCGGTACCGCTTCAAGCACGCCGTCGTGCAGGAGGTCGCGTACAACACCCTCCTCGTCCGGCGCCGCGTTGAGCTGCACCGCCGGGTCGCCGTCGCGTACGAGACCGTGCTCGGCGACGGCGTGAAGGACTTCCTGTCCGCACTCGCTCACCACTACCTGCTTGGGGAAGTCCCGGAGAAGGCCGCCGAGTATTCGTGGAAGGCGGCGGAACAGGCGACGGCGATCCACGCAAACGTCGAGGCGGTCCGCCTCGCTGAGCAGGCGCTCGAGCTCTTCGAAAAGCTTGGGCGGACCGACGACGCGGTGAAGGCCCTGTATCTCATCGCGCGCGTTCGCCGCTACCGAGGTGAGAACGATGCGGCCCTCTCCGCGTACGAGCGTGCGCTGTCGATGCTGGAAGCGCGCGATCCGAACAGTGACGAGGTAGCGACGGTCATCGCGCACATGGCCGAGCTCTGCACGAGGTGGGACGCGAAGTATCCCGACCTCGAGGGACTGATCGCGCGCGGCCTCGCGATCGTCGACGGCAAACGGAACCGCGAGAGGGTCCTGCTGCTTGCCGCGCGATCGTTCATGTCGCGGCGGGGACCGAAGTCGACCGACGAGGACTGGGAAGCGTCTCTCGCGACCGCGAAGGAGGCGCTCGCGATCGCCGAAGAGCTCGGCTTGCTGCGCGAGGTTTCGCTCTGCCTGGATGCGCTCGGCTACGCGTACCGCGAGCTCGGCAACTTCCGGGAGGCCTACGCGCAGAACAAGCGTCGTCTCCCGATCGCCCAATCCCTGCAGGACAGCGACGAGCTCATCGACGCACACACGATGATCGCTCTCTCGGCACTCGTGCTTGGCAACTTCGCGGAAGCGATCGAGCACGCGTCGACCGCGCGGTCGCTCGCGATCGAGACGGAAAAACCGCGGCTCGGGTGGCATGCGCTCCACACCGAAGCCCTCGCATACCTCTTGTCAGGCGATTTCGTCGGCGCCATCGCGGCCGCGGCACGGCGCGAGAGCATGCACGCGAGCACGAGATGGCAAATGACGCTCGTCGTCGCGAGCGCCGCGGCTGCCGCGATCAGCTCGCCGGAAGAAAAGACCTATCGCGAGCAGCTCGTCGAAGCCGAGGCCACACCGATGGAGATGGCCGCGTGCGACTTCTTGACCGCGGTGTACGGCGTACGCGAGAGCGAGTCCAGCTATCACGCCCTCCGGAGCGCCGGCTATCCGAAGGGCCTCGTCGATCTCGCGCTGATCGGTCCGCTCGCCGTGCTCGCGGCGGCGCGCTGGCGCATCGACGATCAGCCGTTCTTCGACCGGATCGCGGCCATTACCGAGCGCACCGGCCACGCGCGAGGCCGGGCCCTGCTCACGCAAGCCGAGGGAGTCCGCGCGATGCAGCACGGCGAGCTCGCGAAGGCCGAGAAGCTCATCTTCGATGCGGTGCAGGCGTTCGCGACGCTGCGGCTCGACTACGAGCGCGCGGTCGCGCTGGTGGATCACGCACGCGTCCTCGCGGCGCTCGGCCGAACGGACCAGCACCAGGAGCGCGATGAGGCCAGGGCGATCGCTGACCGTCTCGGAGCGGTCGCACTTCGCACGGCGGTGGAGCAGGTGGCCGTCGCGACCTAACAACGGAACCCATACTCGGCGCATCGAAACGCGCTCGTTATCGCGTCGGCTCCCCATCGATCTCTTCGCCGTCGTCGGACTCTTCGCTCTGCAAGCGTGGGCGATCGCCCCACTCTTCACGGGCGAGTTCACCCAATTCCGCGGCAGCATCGAGGCGACCTTCATCGCGAACGCGCGCTTTATCGCGGACCGTTTCCCCGATCTCTCCTGGTACCCGTACTGGTATCTCGGTTTCCCCTTCGAGCTCTTCTACACACCGCTCCTGCCATCGCTCGTGGCGGTGCTCGGAAAGATCAGCGGCGACATCCCGCAGGCCTATCGGATCGTCGCGGCGGCGGGCTACGCCCTGGGGCTGCCCGCGCTGTACCTCGCGGCGCGTGAGCTGACCGGTTCGCGCCGCGCGGCGCTGCTTTCTGCGGGAGCGTTTCTTCTCCTTCCTTCGCTCACCTATGTCTTTTCGCCCATCCGCAGCGACGGCTCTGGTCTCTCGGGAACGCTTGTCCCGCCGCCGTGGCGTCTGGTGGCTCTCGTCGAATACGGCGAGGGTCCGCACGTGCTCTCGCTCTCGCTCGCGCTGCTCGGCGTGGCCGCGACGCTGCGCTACCTTCGCGCACCTTCGGCTTTTCGACTCGCGGTCGCGGTCGTCGCACTGGTGGCCGTCGCTCTCACGAATCTCATCGGAGCACTGGGTGTGGCCATATTCATCTTCGGGATAGGCATCGCCAACGGGCCGGCGGCGAGCTTCACGCGTAAGTGGCCCAGCCTGTGGAAGCTCGGTCTGCTCACGGTCCTGTTCTCGCTGGGCTGGTACAGCCTCGGCTTCATGCGCGCGTTCTCTCAGCCCGGCGGCGGCGACACCGCATCCTTCTATCTCGCGCTCCCGCTGGTGGCACTCGCCGCCGTCATCGCGGTCGCGGCCTTGCCGCTCAAACGACTGCCCCCCGGCATGGATGTCGTGATGCTGTGGCTCTTCGTTCTCGGCGCGATCCTGGTCCCCAAGCAGGTCTTCGGCATCGGCATCGCGCCGCAGCCGATCCGCTACTCGCTCGAGCTCGACGCGGCTTTCGCGATCGCTATCGGAATCGTCCTCGCGACACTCATCGAGCGCGTCACTTCACGGAGACTCGCGCGAGAGATGCTGGGCGCAGTCGCGGTGGTCGCGTTCGTGGTGGTGGGTGCCCCGGCTTGGCTCGGGGTCCAAACGCGGCTCGCACCGGATGCGAACTGGCGGGACTGGAGCGAGCGCCGCGTAGCCCTCTGGCTCGCCGGAAACATGCGACCTGGCGAGCGCGCGTTCCTAAGTGGCGACCACGCGTTCTGGCTCAACGTCTTCGCCGATGTGCCACAGGTGCGCGGGGGACAAGATTTCGCGGCGGTCGATCCCTGGCCGGCGCACGCTGCGTTCCAGATCAGCAGCGGTCCCGATGCCGCGATCTCGAAAATTTGGCTGCAGGCCCTCGCCGTCCGCTACCTGGTCGTGACGACGCCCTCCTCGTCCGAGATCTTCCACGACTTCACCAACCCGGCGAAGTTCGACGGAATGCTCCCCGTGGTCTTCGACGAGCGCGGTGTCCGCATCTACGAGGTGCCGCCCGCGGGCGATCCACGGGCGGTCATCGTTGCGTCCGCCGGCGACCTGCCGTCGCCGACGAATGGCATCGACGGGGCGGCGCTGGAGAGCTACCTGGCAGCGGTCACGCGGGGTACCGCTCCTGTCACCGCAGTCGGTGGTCTCGGGCAGTGGCGTGTCGAGAGCCAAGCAGCGGGCGACCTCATCGTGCGCGAGGCCTACGACAGTGGCTGGCAAGCGTCCGTCGATGGAAGAAGCGTGGCCGCAGGGCCCGACGCGCTCGGAATGCTGCGGCTCACCCTCCCCGCGGGGTCGCACCTGGTCGAGCTGGACCACCGCGTTCATCTCGACTTCCTTGCCGGCCTCGGGATAGCCGTGCTCACGGGCCTCGTCCTTCTCGTCCGCGCATTCCGCGGAGGACGGAGTTCCGGATGATGGCCGGGGTTCGGAATCTGCTCGCTGGTGTTGGGATCGCCGGGATCACGGTCGCGGTGGGCGCGCTCTTGCGGGCGTGGACGGGTTTCCCCAAGGGCACCGATGCCGCGGCGCACCTCACCCGTCTCAAGTTCGTCGCCGACTGGTTCCCGTCGCAGGACTGGCTCTACGTCTGGGCCGCGGGAATGCCCACGTTCGGGACGTATCCGCCGCTGCCCTATCTGCTCGGGCTCGTCCCCACGCGTCTTGTGGGCGCGGAGACGACGCTCATCGCGTTGGCGCTCGTGGGGATGGTCGCGTTCCTTCTCGGCCTCTACGCGTTCGTCGCGGTCGCCACCGGATCACGTCTCGCCGCGTTCGGCGCCGCGGTCTGCGTCGCGTGCTCGATGGCGATCTGGACCTGGATCGTGCACGACGGGCTGTACGCACGCATCGTCGCCTGCGGCTTTGGGGCCTGGGCTTGGTACGCGCACGAGCGTTGGCGGGTGAGCGGATCGCGGGCGTGGTTCGTCGCGGCGGCGATCCTCCTCGCGGCCACCGTCGCGTCGCATCCGTTCATGGGTCTGGTGTTCGCCGGCGTGGTCGCACTGCGCACGTTGTCGCGCCCGATCGCGCTGGCGGGCCTCGGGAGTCTCGCACTTCTCATCGGCGCTCCAGCGTGGTTGCCCGCCTTCGCCTCGGGGACTGGCTCGCGCTTTTTCGGGGTGGCCCATGGCGCGCAAGTCCACTCGCCGATCGATGTCCTGTGGCGCTCCGACCACGTCGGTCTCGCGGTTCCGCTCTTCCTCGGGATCTCGCTAGTCGCATCGGCCGCGCTCCGCCTTCGGCCACCCGTGCTCTTTCTCCTTCTAAGCGCGCTTGCCATCCTCTACGTGTTCGCGCCATCCATCGGTCTTCCGGATTCCCTCTACTACGTCAATGGGGTCGATCCGTTCACGGTCACGTTCTTCGTGACTTTGTTCGGCGCTTGCGCGGCGGCATTCGCGTTCGCCAAAGTCGATGCGAGGCTGCGGCAAACCGTCGGCATCGTCGCGACGATCGCGGTCGTGTTCGTCGCGGGCGGCGGTGCCGTATCGGGCGCGGCGACGCTCCTGGCAGGCGGCGGATACCCGCAGGTATACGACGCGACCTTGCCCGGGGCCGGACCGGCCGAGAGCATGCGCACACTCCATCTTTCCGACGACCTCGAGCACCGGGTCATGCCGAACAGCGCGGATGAGTCGGTGTGGATCTCCTATCGCTCGCGGATGCCGCAGCTCCGCGACTACTACAGCCAGGGTCAGGTCCATCCCGACTCGCTCGCGCTCGCGTACACGACCGTCTACGACCCGCCATACGACGCCGCGTCCGCGCGCGCGCTGCTCGATTGGTTCGCGGTCTCGATCGTCACGGTGGAGACGACATCCGACTTCCGTCGCAATCTCCCGGCGATGACGGCAAGTGGCGATTTTCGCATCGTCTCCGCTGAGGGACGCTACGCGCGGCTTGACGTCCTGCACCCCGCGTCGCTCGTCGCCGCGTCGGACCTGCCCCTCACGGTCGTCGCCGGCAACGAGGAGCTCTACCGCATGGTGACGCGCGTGCTGCTGCGCTCCGCCGTGCCCAGCGCTCGCGCTATCCCGGTGTGGTGGCCGGGCCAGCTCTCTGCGCTCGACAGCGCGACGCTCCTTCGCACCGGCGTTCTCGTGGTGGGCGTGACAGACGAGGGAGACGAGGGCAAGGCAGCAGAGGCGATGCGCACCGTAGCGCGAGCTGGAGGTCGCGTCGTCGTCGACCTAACGGGGTGGCACGTTACGGGGCCTCTCGCCGACGTCCTCCCTGTGACGGGAGTCGCGCGCATGAATTTCCCGGCGGAGTGGGGTCTGCGCGGCGACGTCGATGTGGCGAGCTTCGCGTCCGCGACGTACGAAGGCGGCGGGTGGGCAGCGGAAGCCGGGAACGGGCTCGCGAGCGGCGCGCGGGCGATCCTTTCATTCGGCGATCATCCGGTCGTCGCGGAGCGGACCGAGGGCGCCGGCAAGATCGTCGCGGTCGGGGGCAATCTCCTTTTCCATACCGACTACACCCGCAATGCGGCCGAGCGCTCGTTCGTCGTGCCGCTTCTTGTCCCAGCCCCGACTTCCGGAAGCGAGCGCGCTTTGACGGGGAGCTTCCGCGATCCGGAGCACCGCGTCGTATCGCTCGAAACCGGAACCACCGTCCTCTTCAAAGAATCATGGACGCCGGCGTGGCGCGCGGAGCTCCGCTCTGGCGATGAAACGCGTGCGCTGCGCGTCCTCGAAGCCGGTCCCGGCCTGATGGCCGTCGTCGTCCCGCAGGCGGGGACGCTTCGTCTCACCTACGGCGCCCAGCTCTCGGATCTGGTTTCGTGGCTCCTCTTCGCCATCGGCGCGGTCCTCGCGTTCGTGACACTCGTGCGGCGGCCAAGGTGAGACGCGCTCGTGTTGTTGAGGCCGGCTGGTGGATCGCGGCGATGGTCGGCTATCTCCTGCTGTGCTGGCTACTGGCCGCGAACCTCCTCTCCGGGCCGCTCGAGGGCAGCGACTGGCCTAACACGCTCGCGTTCGCTGACTGGGTCGCGCGCGCGTTCCCGGCGATTCCGTTCTGGTTCCCCTATCAGGGTGGCGGCGTCTCGCCCTCCGCCGGGTACGCGATCGGCCCGATCTACGCGGTCGCCGCGCTCCATCGCGCCGGGCTGGATCTTGTCGTGGCGGGCCGCGTGTTGGCGTTCATCGCGATGGCCGGCGGCGCGCTTGGTGTCGCCGCGCTGGCGCGGTCCGTCGGACTCGGACGCGGATGGTCCTTCGCGGCCGGCGCCTTCGCGCTCCTGCCCCCCGCCGCATGGAACCTCCTCGTCTACGTCGGGTTCTTCCCAAACACCGTCGCGGCAGCGCTCCTCCCCTGGGCTATGGCGGCGCTCATCGCGTACGTGCGCTACGAGGGCCCGCGCCTCGACCGCCGTGGCGTCGCGCTCTTCGCCGCGAGCGCGCTACTGCTTTGCGCGACGTTCCTCGCGCACCCCGCGGTCGCGCCCTCCGCAATGGTCCTCGGCGCGATCGTCGCAACGACCCTCGCCCGCCGTGGCCTGGGGCGCGTGGTCGCCGCCGGCGTGCCGGCTCTTCTTTGCGCGAGCGGCGGCCTGGTGAGCTTCGTGCTCTACAACCGCGCCGCGAGCGCCGACGGCACGAACGATCTGACCGCGGCGATCGTCGCGGGCCAGAACATCCCACCGGCCGTTCTGCTCGGCGTGAGCGAGAAGGTCCCGACGTCAGGTCTCCTCGAAAGCATGTCGCTCACACCATTTCTTCTGGTGCTCGCCGCTATCGCGGTGCCATTCGCGCTTCGCGAGCGACGCTGGCGCGGCCTGCTCGTCACGACCGCCTTCACCCTCGTCTATCTCTTCAGCGTCGATGTGGAGATCGCCCTCGCGACCGCGGTCCCGTTGGTTTCGCCTCTTCTCGGCTTCCGCGGATTCCTCATCTTCGCGATCATCGGGCTCGCCGTGCTCTCCGCCGCTGGCCTGGCATCACTCGCGCGCCTGGCGTCGCGCCTGGTGACACCGGCCCTCGCGATCCCCGCCACCGTGGTGGTGGCGCTTCTTGCGCTGGTTTTCCTCGAGATACCCGGATACGGGCCGCGCCACCAGCTGGATCCGACGTTCCTTCGGGGCCGTCTTCCCGAGATGGTCGCGCGCGGCCAGATGATCGTGCAGAACGGACGGAAGCTCCCTTCGGGCATCTCCTCCGAGATCATGCGCGACAACGCTCTTCCAGTTGTTGCCGAACGGCTCTCCGGCCTACCCGGACGCGCGGATGTCTCGCCGCGCTTGGGCTCTGTGCTGAAAGCCCTCCCGCTCACCAGCGACGCCCGCACCATGAACCTCTACACATTCACGCTGTCGCTCCTGCACCTGTCGTGGTCCGATGAGCAGCAGGCGCTCTTCCTCGAGAACGCGTACGGAGTGGCGGGCGCGAGCGTCGACGAGATGTCGGCATGGTTCGGCCTCGACCGTGTCGCGTTTGACGCGCGCGACCCCGGTCTCCCACCCGAGGATCCCGCGCGATTTCGGGCCGCCGGATGGAAGGTGACGGACGCGGGGGAGGTCACGCTCGCGGACGCGTCGCGGCAGCGGATGCTCGCGGCGTTCCGCGCGCGAGGCGTGCTGCTGCACATCGGGCAGACGAAGAACGAGACGTACCGGAACACGTACCGCCTCGCGAGCGCGGGGGCGTTGCCGTTCGAGGACGGTTGGCTCGTCCAAGGACCGGCGTGCGTCGATGACATCTCGGCCGATGAGCTCGCGCGCTTCGACGTAGTCGTCCTCGAAGATCAGTGCGAGCGCGACGGCGCCGCGAGCGACGCGAAGCTCAGCGCCTACGTTCAGCGTGGTGGGCGTTTGTTCATCGAGACCGGCTGGGAGTTCTCGCGCTTCGCCTCCACGCCGCAGCTCCCGGACTTCCTTCCGGTGACGGATCTTCGCTGGCAGTCGCTCGGCGTGACACCGAAGCTCGCGTTCGGCGACTCGGAGGTCAGCGTGCGCGGCCTCGATCTCGCGCGCTTCGGCGACTTCCGCTTCGCAAGCGCGACGTGGGACGTGAGCGCGCCCTCCAGTTCGCTGCGCGAGTGGTCGCGCGCCGTCGTTCTCGCCGATGGGCGGCCGGTCGTCGCTGCCGGACATCTGGGCGCCGGGCGCGTCGCATGGTCCGGGATGAATCTCGTCACGCATGCGCGCGCGAAGCAGAGCGCCGACGAGCGGGAGCTCTACCACCGGGTCATGCAATGGCTGCTCGAGGGCGTGACCGCCTCGCCGCGCGAGCTCGCCCTAGAGCGGCAGAGCGAGGACGGCGCGAGCGTGCGGCTGCCGGCCGACGGCTGGCTTCTCTGGCGGGAGCCGCCGCAATACGCCACGCTCGCGCCCGAGGCGAGCGCGCGCTACAGCGCGGGGCCGGGCCTGCTTCTCGTCCGGATGAAGGCCGGCGAGGTACGCGTCGAGCAGCATCCGAGCGCGACGATGCGCGGTGCAACGATCCTCGGCGGAATCTCCACGCTCGGCCTTTTGCTCTGGCTCGTTCTCAGGCTCGCCCGTGGCGGCATGGGCGACCCCGCGGGCGTCTTCGGCGCGACAGGGCGCGCGGTGCGGGGAGCCGCCACCGGCTGGATGGGCAACGAGGACGCATGAGCGCCCGCACCTTTTTCGACGAGCGGCCGCCGAACGCGCCGTTCGCCGACGTGCTACGACGCGATCCGCTCGCGCGCGCGTACCGCATCCGCGATCTGGCGTGGCTCCGCGCACTTCGCGAGCTTCAGCTCGGCGCCGACGATCGTGTCCTGGACGTCGGAGGCGCGAACGGCGTGCTGCTCGACCGACTCCACGCGCGGTGGGGCGCGCGCGGTGTTTGCGCGGATCTCGCGATGCGCGGGCTCCGGGAAGTCGGCGCACGCGCGATCGCAGCGCGCCCGGTGTGCGCCAACGCGCTCAGGCTCCCGTTCGCCGATGCGGCGTTCGCGGCGGCGCTGTCGTTCGAGACGCTCGAGCACATCCCAGAGTGGCCGCGCGCGGTCGCCGAGCTCGTGCGGGTGACACGGCCCGGAGGTCGGATCGTCATCAGCGCGGTCAGCGCGCGCTGGCGCTACACGTGGGACTGGTGGCTCACGCGGATCGGAGTCGACGTCTTCTCTCGCGCGGATCATGACCCTCTGCTGTTCGTCGACCCCGACGAACTCGCGGGCGTGTTGGAACGGGCCGGGGCGCGCGTCATCGAGCGGCACTACCTGAACGCCTTCGCGACGCTGATCTTCGACGAGATCATGAGCGTTCTCGCCATCGGGATCGATCGATGGGGCCGGCCCCTCGCGTCCGGCTTCCTGCGTGTCGCGGACGCCCTGGTGCGCGCGCTGAGCGGCCCGCTCGGTGCGACGGAGTCGCCATGGCGGGCGCGCCGGCGATCGAACAGCGTGCTCGTTGTTGCGGAGCGCGAGCGGTGAGCGACCGTGTTGCCGTGGTGCTCCCGGTGCGTGACGGCGGGCGGCACTTCGAGCCGGCGCTGCGCTCGATCCTCGAGCAGACGCACCGTGAGCTCGACATCGTGGTGTCGGACAATCATTCGACCGACGGCACGCCCGAGGTCGCCCGGAGCGTCGGCGACTCGAGGGTGCGAATCGTCCGTCCCGGCGCGCCACTGCCGATCAGCCTCCACCACCGCTTCGCAGTCGAACGTACCGACACCGAGCTCGTCGCGATCATGGGCGCGGACGACCTCGCGGCGCCGGAGCGCCTCGAGCGGCAGATCGCGTACCTGCGCGCGCATCCGAACGTTGGGCTCGTCGGCTGCTGGTGCGGAATGCTCGACACCGCGGGGACGCGCGTCGGCGCGCTGCGCTACGCGGCCGCGCCCGAGGACGTTCGCCACAAAGCCGTGCGCGCAAACCCGATAGTCCTGCCGACGATGCTCTTCCGCCGCGCGGCCTACGACGCCGTCGGCGGATTCCGCGACGACTTCGGCGTCGCTTTCGACTACGACCTCGTACTTCGCCTGGTGCGCATCGCCGGAGTCGCGAATCTCCCCGAGGAGCTCCTCGCATACCGGTACAACACCTCGGGTGGATCTTTTCGGAACATCCGCGTGTTCCAGCGCGAGGGCCTCCGGGTGCGCTTGCGCGCGCTGCGGGCAGGGGGCTATCCGTGGTATGAGTGGCTCTGGCTCGCGAAGCCTCTCGCGGCGCTCGCGTTGCCGTCACCGGCGCTGCGCGCGATCGCGATCCCTTACATGCGCTTTGCGCACGGGCGTGCGCCGCTGCCGTCGGAGCGGGCGCGCTTCTAACCGCGGTCGACGATCCGGCGTTTCAGATCGCTGCTCGAGACGCCTTTCGTGTACGGCACGTACACGAGCGTGATGCCGTTGTCGTCCAGGAACTGTTGCGTAATGCCAAGCTGGGTCATGAACGAGTCGCCCATCCAGTCATCGCCGTGCAGGATGAAATCGGGCCGGTGCCGCAGGATCGTCGGCTTCGAATCGGCGCCGCCGGTGTTCACGTCGACGACGTCCACGTAGCGGCACGCCTCGAGCACGGCACGGCGCTCGGCGAGCGTCATGACCGGACGCTTGCCTTTGTACTGCTCGTTGAACTCGTCGGTGTTGAGCGCGACCACGACGATGTCGGCGTGTTTCTTCGCGTTGCGGAGCAGGTTCACGTGGCCGAGATGGAAGAGGTCAAACGTTCCGCCCACATACAGCTTCGTCTTCCGGGGGAGCGCGACGAGCCGCGGGCGCCGACGGGGCGCGCGCGGCTCGTCCGGCCGCCTAAGCGCGGACACAGGTCACGTGCACACCCAGAGCGGGCGCCTTTCGCATGATCCGCGATTCCGCATAGCCGAGCCCCGCGACCGCGCGCACGGCGACGCCGAGTGCCGCACCACGGACTCCCCGCGAGCGGTCGACGATCGCTTCCACCGTCGTGTCGACGTTCCGGCCCCGGAGCGCGAGGATCGAGAAGTACGCGAGGTCAACTACCTGCATGAAGAGGTGACCGCTCCAGCGCCACGCGCGCGGCACCAGCCCGACCGAGCGGAGGCGGCGCTCAAGGTCGCGCGCAGAGAGCCGTTGAATGTGGCCCGCATAGCGTTCCTTCGGTGAATACCCGAGGCGGCTCGCGATGCCGTGCAGCGTGTAGGCGCTGCCCTCGCAGGGAACGAACGCGTGCAGCCGCCCGCCTGGGCGCAGCACGCGGGCAGCCTCGGCGAGCACGGCATCCGGGTCCGCGACGTGCTCGAGAACGTCAAAGAACACGATCGCGTCGGCCGACGCGTTCGCGAGCGGGAGCCTTGCGACGTCGCCGCGCACCAGCCCCGCGCCGGAGCTCGCGGCGCGCGCCATGGCCCGCTCGCTGATGTCGATGCCGACGACCCGCAGATCGGGGCGGTGGCGCTCCGCCGCGCGGAGGAAGGCGCCGCCGCCGCAGCCGAGCTCCACGACGGTCCCGCGCACGTCGGCGAGGTCCTCAAGGCAGTACCGCAGCCGCAACGCACCAAGCGTCGTCGGACTGAGCGAGAGCTCCGTCTCGCCCCATACCTTCGACTCGTAGTCGAACGCGCTAGCGCGCGACATCGCCGAGCACCTCATCGAGTGCATCGATGTGCGCGTTCAGGCTGAAGCCACCGAGCGCGTGCTCCTGCGCGCGGCGCCCCAGGCGGCGCGAGAGGTACTCGTCGCACACCAGGCGCGCGGTGAGGTCGCCGAAGATATCCGCGCGTCCCGGCTCCACGAGATAGCCGGTCGTGCCGTCCACGATCGTCCCGATCGGGCCGGCGTGGTCCCACGCGACCACCGGGGTCCCCGCGGCCATCGCCTCGACGACTCCCATGCCGTAGTCCTCGTGGGGCGATGGGTAGACGTAGCACGCCGCGGCCGCATAGAGGCGCGCGAGATCTTCCTCGCTGGTAAGGCCGACGAAGCGGACCCGCTTGGCGAGCCCGAGCCGCGCGACCAGCGCGCGCAGCTGTGTGGTGTACGGAGTCTCCTGCCCGGTGATCACGAGCCGCACGCCGCGCGCCGCGAGCTTCGGATGCGTGAGCGCCTCGATCGCGACCTCGAAGCGCTTCTGCGGGTAATGCCGGTTGGTGAGCAGGATGAAGGGCTTGGGGATGGTGGTCCCGTTCACACGCAGCTCGCCCACGAAGCGTTCGGCGTTGCCGATGACGATTTCCGCGCCGGCGGGGGATGAGCGGAACGGGCGCCCGTACAGCTGCGACAGCACCCGTGTCATGTATCGGCCGTTCGCGAGGGCCTCGCGCGCGCCCGCGACGCTCTGCCGGTCGGCCCAGTGCACGAGAGGCCGGATGAACGGCGCGATGGCGCGCAGGAACAGGTAATCGGGCTTCACGACGACGGTCCGCTCACGATCGATCGCGCGCGGGTAGAGGAGCCGGTTCGGCTGCGCCAGGTAGAGGACATACGGCACACCGTGGAGACGACGCGCCCACCACGCGACCCACCCGGCCGGTTGGTTGGCGGCGAGCACGACGTCGTATTCGCGCAGGCGCCGCGCGAGAAGCGGAGCCGCGACGGACATGGCGATGATTGCGAGCGCGTCCGGAAAGCGCAGCCAGGTCGGGAGTCGAGGCGCGAGCCGCCGTGGCGCGATCTGCTCGAGCCATCCAGGGAACGAACGCTTCGCATCGACGATCGGGGCATAACAGTCGACCACATGACCACGCGCGCGGAGGCCAAGCACCTGCTGAATGACCAGCTTCTCGCCACCGCCCGAGTAGAAGAACCCAACCCCGTGCAGGACGGCGACGCGCAGAGTCCGCGTACGAGCGCGTCGCGCCGGAGACGAGGGCTCACGGCTTTCGCGAGTCGCTGAGATAGGCACGACGACGGCCGCGCTGCGGCCGCGAAGGCGACGCGGCGTGGGCCGCGGTTGGACCGTCACGAGGGCACCGTAGACACGGCCGGGGCCGCGTTCGACCCCTGTTCGGGTGAGCCCTCGTCGGCCTCGCCACTAGTCCGTTCGAGGACCACGTTGTAGGCGAACGCCCAGAAGGCCATGAGGAACGCGACGGTCGCGATGACGCTGCCGTAGTCGTGAACGATGACCGCGGGCACCTGTCCGAACTGGTAAGCGACCACGGCGACGACGGTGATGCGGAGAATGTTCAGCATCGCGATCCCGAGGACGCCCAGCGCGACCGTCTCGAGACGCGAGCGCAGCGTGTACTCGCCCTGAAGGCCTGTGGCCATCGAGACCAGGAGGAAGAGCACGGTCTGCCAGCCCACGCAGTTCCACGAGATGTAGAGCGCGAGACTTCCGGCGCCGGTCCCGACATAAAGGAGCGAGCCGTCGTACGCGGACTGGATCCCGATGAGCGCGAGCGCGCCGTGCACGAGCCTGCCCTCGATCGGCGCGATCCACTGCCCGAGCCACGCGTCGAAGCCCGCGGCCATCGCGGCCTTGGTGAGGAGCTCGCCGAACGTCGAGAAGAACGGCAGGATGAGGAGCGCGATCGATGCGGTCGCGATCAGCGTGCCGATCGGCCGCGCCGCGCCGGCGAGTTTCGCTCGTGATGCGTATGCCGACGTCACGGCCGCCTCCGCTTCCACCAGCGCGCCGCCAGCGGCAGGGCCGGTGCGAGAAGGAGCAGACCAACGACGTCTTCCGGGACGATCGTCGCCACGGTGATTTTGCTGGGCTGCGCGAGAATCGTGCCCCAGAGATTGGCGTTGCTGCAGTTCGAGCCACCGCTCGTGAAGGTGAAGACAAACCTGAGGCTGTCCCCGTTCACGAAGGCGGATACACCTGAGGTGGCCCAGCTCCAAGTGAAGGTCGTGTACGTGTTGGTGTTGGCCGGGACGGTCGTCGTTCCCGGCGTCCCGAGGGATGTCGTCGATGACGTCGCGGCGTGCCACCACAGGACCTCGCCGCTGATGGCGCAGTCTTTCGACGCGCTCGAGTTCGAGAGGGTGATGTCCGCTACGGTCGTGCCCGCGGCGAGGGATTGGCCGGAGTCGAACGTGTCAGAGCAGAACGTGTAAGAGACGCCTGCCCCGCCTGGGAATCCCGCTCGAGTGCTCCCGGAGTTCGTCTGGGGCATGTCGCGGACGACGCCGCCGCACCCGAAGCTGCTTCCGCTCGTGATGAAGAAGTCGCTCGTGTTGTCCGCTGCCGCGTTCGCCGGGATTGCGTGCGCGAGGAACACGACGTTCACGGACAGCCCGAGGCAGAACGCAAGGAGGACGGCTGCAACGCGTTGCCGGCGGATCGCATAGAGGAGCACGGCGAGCGGTACCCAGACGCCGAAAACGAACGCGGGTACGAGTGCTGCCGCTGAAATCTGGTCGCTTCCATCTACGACGACCATCGCACGCCCGCCGACCGCGAGAAGTCCGAGCGCGGCGAGCGCCGAGGCGATCGCGAATCCGCGGCGATGCATCACGGCCGCCTCCGCTTCCACCACCGCGCGCCGAACGGCAGCGCAGGTGCGAGAAGCAGCAGGCCGAGCACGCCCTCGGGGACGATCGTCGCGACGGTGAGCGTCGACGGCACGGTCGCCTCGTCGTAAGAAAGGCGCACGCCGCAGTTCGCCGCGTCGTTCGGCACGCTCAGCTCAAAGATGAGCTGGTCGCCCGTCGCGAACGCCGCCGCCGAGATCGGGATCGAGATCGAGCGCAGCGTCGGCGTTGTGATCGATCCGAGGGTCGTCGTCGCGGTCCCAAGCGTCGTGGTGTTCGAGGCAATCGGCTTCAACGAGAAGATCTCGTTGGCATCCTTCGCTGAGACCGAGCTCGTGCTGGTTCTCGCCGCGATCGTTCCCGTCGAGGATTGCTGTCCTTCAAAGACCGCGAGCGTGTTCGGGTTCGTCGGGCCCGCGCTGACCGATCCGTCCGCGGTCATCCCCGCCGGCGCCGAGAGCGTTCCGGTCGCGGCCAGGTTAAAGACCGCGAGGACCATCTCGTTGGGATAGTTCGCAGCCGTGATGTTCGTTGTGTGCGTTGTCGTGCTCGTGCCACCGCTTCCGGAACCGTTCACACCGTCGTTTGGCGCCGCCGTGTCGACGCCGATGAACGACCCCTCCCACGCGGTGACCGTATTCGTCGCGCTGAGCGTCCATGTGTAGCTGGCAGGTTCGGAGGCACCGGCAATCCGTTTGTAGCTGAAGAGGTACGTGCCGAAACTGCTGTTCGACGAATAGAGCGTCCATCCGGTCGGCGCGGTGATCGTCGCGCCGCCCGTGTTGTAACCGATGAACATGAACATGAAGTCGTTCTGCGCGGTTCCCGCCGGTGTATTCATCACGAGGCTCGTCCCACCGTTGAGGCTCGTGGTCGTCGACGCGCGCAGGGTGATCGGCGTCGCCTTCTTGAGCGTCACAGTCGCGATGCAGCTCGGCGTTGGGGACGGCTTCAGTGTGAGCTGATGCGTCGCGGCGATGTCGTTGCCGCAGGTCGCGGTAAGCGTTCCGGTCGCGCCGATCGCGGGCGACGTCGTCGAGTAGAACATGCTCCCGTTGACCTGGGCGCTGCCGCCACCGCCGCCCGAGGAGCCGCCCGAGGTCAAGTTCCATCCGCTGATCGTGTTGCAGACGCCGCTCGAAGCGTCGGCGATGCCCACGACGCGCATCTCGTTGGCGTACGCAGCGGTGACACTGGGCGCGACGTGAGTGGTGCTCGCGCTGCTCTCGGTCGAGCCGGCGTGGCCGTCAACCGGAGCACTCGTGTCGACGCCGGAGAAATTCCGCATGACGCCCACGGCTTTCACAGCCGTGGGCCATGACCACGTGTAGCTTGCGGGCTCGCTTGATCCGGCGACGAGGCTGTAGACGGCCAGCGTCACCGTGCTGCTGTCGATCCGATCCACGAGATTCCAGCTGGCGGATGGCTTCGTGATCGTGCCCGCGCCTGAGCGCAGAGAGATGTGCGCAATGATCACGTCGCCGCTCACTAGGTTTGCCATCTTCGTCAGCGCGATGGACGAGACCGACCCTGCGGACACGAAGGTGTATCCGTTGCTGTAGTCGTTCGTGGGCGTTCCCTGGTTCTCGAGATAGAGGTCTGCCTGGGCGGTGCCCGCGTTCATCGTCTGGCCTGTGGTGAAGGTGTCCGAGGTGAAGCCGCAGGTCCAGTTCGCGCTGAGGGTCGCTGGGCAGGTGGCCGCCGTGCCCGCCGCGGGTGTGTAGTTCTGGACCATGTCCTTAGTTCCGAAGCTCGACGTATTGCGGAACGTGAACACGCTGGAGTTATCCGTGACCGCGGCAGCCGGAACGGCGTGCGCGAGGAAGACGACGTTCGTCCCGAGACCGAGGGTGAACGCGAGGACGATCGCGGTCATTCGTCGGCGCAGTCGCAGCCATCCGAGCGCGAGAATCAGTAGTGGCACCGCCGTACCGACGAGCGCCGGAATCGCGAGGTCCGTTTCGCTCGCGTTGCCGCTTGTCGCCGCGGCGCGGATCGAGAGTGCCCCCACGGTGATGACCCCGGCCGCGGCGAGCACCACCGCAGCGACCGCGGCGACCCGGCCCGTGCCGCTCGCCTTCTGCTGCCCGCGCTTGCGTCGCGGCAGCTCCCAGGGCATCAGGCGCGCGAGGTGGAAGCGCTCGAGCGCCTCGGTGACGTGCCCGGACTTGGGCGTGCGGACCCAGCCCCCTTCCTTTTTCTCGAAGAGCGCCTTAACGGAGGCGTAGGCCTGGAACGGCACGAGCAGCCACGAGAGTCCGATGAACGAGAGAAGTCCAAGGGCGTCGCGCTTGAGCGAGCCTTCGAGGAGCACGCCGGTGAGGTTCATGAGCGGGAGCGCCAGAGCGTTCGAGACCACGAGGGACCAGCCGAAGACCTCACCCCACATCGGGAGCTTCTGCCCGAGGATGAGCACCCCGATGATCCAGGCCAGAGTGGCCACGGTGAAGAGCACCGACTGCAGGTAGTACGGGGCGTAGTAGGCGAACTCGAGCTTCTCCTGCCAGGTGAGGTTCGGCGAACGCAGGATCGCCCAGAAGTACTTTTTCACGTTGTAGGTGTGGCCCTCGGCCCAGCGCATGCGCTGCTTGATGAGCCGGTTGACCTTGGACACGCACTCCGCGGGGGCCTGGATGTACGGCGTGTAGAGGACCTTGTAGCCCGCGAGATAGAGCCGGATGGTGAGCTCCCAGTCCTCGGTGATCGAGGTCGACCAGCCGAGCTTGCGCAGGACGTCGGCGCGGATCATGTAGACCGAGCCCGAGATCATCTTCATCGCGCCGAAGAGCTCCTGGCCGGCGCGCTCTAGGACGTAGCTGCCACTGAACTCCGCGCGCACACCCTTGGTGATCCAGTTCTCGCTGGCGTTGAGCATGTGCCACTGGTAGCCCTGCACCACCGCGAGGCGATCGCCGTTCTGCGGCGCGCCGTGGCCGTTGCCGTTCTTGGCGTGCCCGTTGCCATTGCCGTTCTTCGGCTTGGCGAGCCGGCCGAAGTAGTCGAGGAAGTGCCAGATGGCGTCGGCCGGCGGCACGAAGTCGGCGTCGAAGATCATCACGTACTCGGTCCGCGGATTCATGCGCCGCAGCGCTTCCTGGAGCGCGCCGCCCTTGAAGCCCTTGCGGCTCGAGCGGTGGATGACGCGCACCCGTGGGTGTTCCTTCCAGCGCTTCAAAAGCTCGACGGTCTCGTCGGTGGAGTCGTCGACGACGATGACCTCGTAGTTCTCGTAGTCGAAGGAGGTGCACGCCTCGAGCAACCGGTCGACGACGCGCTTCTCGTTGTACAGCGCCAGCTGGACCGAGACGAACGGCTGCTTGTCGGCGGGGAGACGGATCTCACCCATGCTCTGCCAGGGGTCGTTGACCTGGACCGATCCACCCTCGCTCAGGTTCTCGCCGCGTAGCGTGCGGTAGCCCTCTTTGTGCTGGCCGTTCGCGTGGCCGTTGCCGCTTGACTGGCCGTCGGCCTTCAGACCGTTGCCGTTGCCATTGGTGTGGCCGTTGCCATGACGACCCTGGAACTTCGCGGGGTCGCCAAAGAGCGTGATGAGGATCACGCTGGCGATCGTCACGTAGTACTTGAGCGCGTAGAGGAAGAAGAAGAGACCGCACAGCAGCGCGAACAGCGAGAACGCAAAGCGCGGCGCCAGGGCGTCGCGGAACAACAGACCGAACCCGCCGATGCCCCCGACGATGATCACGCCGAGCACGAGGCTCGCGTACAGCTTGCTCAGAAGGTTTCCGGTCCAGATCACGTCGCGGCTCCCGCCGCCGTTCCAAACCCGCTCGAGGGTGTCCTTGATGTCGTCGGCGGTCGCGGTCACGCGGGTGAGGCGCAGCTTCGATTGGCGCTCAGCCTCGACGAACGCGGCTTGGTCCAAGGGGTCGGCCATGGCCACGACGCCGTGGCCGCGGTCCGCCGCGGTGACGACGATGCCCAGGCCGCGGGCCACGTCGAACGGCACCGAGCGCGCCGCGTCGCGCTCGACCGGGTCGACCAGGCGCGGCGACGAAAGGCGCGACTCGGTCGGGTCGATCGGCGCGCTGATCTCGGGATACGGCGCGAGCGACACGAGCGGCGTGTCGGTGGCCCGCGCCAGGATGTCGGCGAGCTCGGGCTGGCCAAGCAGGCCGAGGCGCACCACCGTCGTGGCGAGCGATTCCCCCGACGCGCGTTTGGCGAGCGCCTCCTGAACTTGTACCTCGGTCATCACGCGACTGCCGAGGAGCAGCTCGACGACCCGCCGACCTTCGGGCCGCAGCGCGGAGAGCTGCTGTCGAGCGGTGACGGCCGCCGTGCTGGCACGCAGCGCACGGAGTAGCTCCTCCGACGGCGCGTCCTTCGAGACGAATGCCGTCGCGCCGGCGGCGAGCGCAAGGTCGCGCATTCCGGGGTTACGAGCGAGGAACACAACCGCGGTACCGGGGAGCTCCGCGAGAAGAGTGCGCGCAACGTCGAGGCTTCCGATCCCGGGCATGGAGTCGTCGAGGACGATGAGATCGGGCCGCAGCGTGCGGGCGAGGCTGAGGGCGGTCGACCCGTCGCCGGCTTCGCCAACGATCGTGATCTCGCGTTCGTTCGCGAGGAGCGTGCGGACGCCCTCGCGGACGGCGAGATGGTCGTCGGCTACAAGGACACGGATCACGGCCCCTCGCTCCCCTTTCTTATGTGTGTGAGCGGGTCTCAAGGAAACCCTGCGGGGAAGCGTCTGCCAGGGCGTCCCACGGACGGGGGAGGTCGCGTACCAGGCTGCCGGGGGCGGGCACGCCGGACACGATTGAGACAACCCCGCTACCGCAAGCCTGCATTGAGCGCAGGCTGAATCCGGCTCGACCGCTTACGAAGGGGGTGGCTCGTCCTCTGCGCGCAGCTCGACGGTCGTCTGGGTCGTGCCTTCGAGTCGCAGGTGAAGGTCCTGCAGCATCTGAATGACGGCCCCGAATTCGGCCGGGCTGATCGCCTCGCTGACCGCTACCGCGAACGTGGCGATGCCATTGCGGAAGTCTCGAAGGTGGACCGCGTTCACCGTCGAGAGCGCGCGGATCCGGGCTTGGGTGTCCAGCAACCGAGGGAACGAATGGATCGGCGATATCACGATCTGGATCTGATGAAGTCCGCGATCATCCGCGACGCTGAGCTCCGGGAAAGGCGACGCCCAGCTCGGGGTGTTCGCCTCAGGGAGCGGCTGCGAATACCCGGCCGCTGCGGGTTCGCTGATCGCGGGCGGCTCCGGTGTGTATTCAACCGGCGCCGGCGCCGCGAGCTCGACCGGCGGCGGCGGCGCGAGCTCGATCGTCTGCCCTAGCGGGAACTCCTGCGCCGGGTACGGCTCTTCAGGGATCTCGAGCGAGCGCGTTGCGGCGATGAACTCCTGGGTGATGAATGAGGGGGCCGGCTCGGGCGGCGAGAGTGGCGCGGTCTCGGCCTCCGTCATCGGTGACGATGCGGCCTCCCAGAGCGCAGCGATGCGCGCGTCGGGCGGAGGCGTCGGAGCGGAGGGAGTGGTCGTGACGTCACTGGCCGGAACAACGTAGTCATCGACGATCGGCTCGATCGGTTCTGCCCGCGGCGCACTCATTTCGACCGTTTCGATCGGCGTCACTTCGGGCTCGTCGATGATCGGTTCTGCTGGTGTTTGGCTGAGCTCGATGGTTTCGATCCACGACGGTGGCTCGGGCTGACGAAGCTCCTCTACGTACTCGTCGACGATCGGCGCCGCGGGCTCCACAGGCTGGAAAACGTGCTCATCAACGCTCGGCTGAGCCGGTTCGGGCGGCGCAGCCTCGACCTCGACTGCGTCGATCGGGACGACCGTTTCGATCGCGCGCAGCTGCTCGACGTGGTCGTCGACGATCGGCGTGGCCGGTTCAGGCGGCGCGGCCCAGACCTCGAGCGCGTCGGTGGGCGCGATGGGCTCGGACGCGCGCAGGTCCTCGACATACTCGTCGACGATCGGTTCGGTGACCGTGGGTCTGACGAACTCGTCGATGGGCTCGATGACCGACTCGACTGTTTCGATCGGTGCCTCGATGGCCGCGGCCCGGTCAACGACCGGCGCCACCGTGTCGACATCTTCGACGAGCTGCTCTGACACTTGAGGCAGTACCACGGCGGCCTCGGTCGTTTCCGCGACAGCCGCCGTCGGCGGAGGAGGCGCGGCCCGAGCGCGGAAGTCCGCGAGCAGCTCAGTGAGCAGCGACCGCATCTCGTCTGCGATGGCGGACCGGAGCTCGGGCGCGATCTGCCCTTCGATCGCTTTTGCTCCTGCACCAGCGGAAAGTTGACTGCGGCGCGTTTCCTGAAATGCTTCGCGCAGCAGCCGCATCTCGTTTGCGAGCATGCGGCGCTCCTCGCTGGCGCGCGTCAGCTCATCGTCCACTTCAACGCGCGCGTCGCGGCTCATCTTGTCGGTGCTACCCAAGTCGGCCGTCGGGCCTCTTAGAGCGCGGCCCGGCTCCGAGTCAACGCGAGGCGGCTTCGGGTCGAACTCCGCCAATATCGCGGAGACCCGCGCCTCGAGCTCCGCGAGACGTCCCGTCAGCGCGGCAAGGATGTCGTCGGCCGCCAGCGACGATGGATCGGCGCGGCCGCTCTGCCGGCTTGCCAGCCAAATCAGGTTTTCCGCGCCTGTCCCCTTGTTCTTCACCGCGCCAAGCGTACGTGCCGAAACCCGTTGAAGACCTGGGCCTTCCGGGGGTCTCGCCGGCTACGCGAAGGCGCGGCTGAGGGCGCTCCGGGCGCCATGAAAGCCGCACATGCCGTGGACTCC
>WNGL01001471.1_pt1 | contig 68463 bp, 60 predicted proteins | sample 5400591 | NCBI WGS metagenome assembly WNGL01 (sample SAMN13153377, study PRJNA577476) | soil metagenome | isolation source: 80 cm soil or saprolite under Garry oak tree replicate 1 | place: USA:California | collected 2016-06-15 | reverse complement strand
GTGCTCGCCATCCAGTCTCTACGCCTTCCCCCAGTTTCAGGGGCTTGGTTCGGTATTGCCCTATCGCTCGCGCGACGTAGGTTCCACCGACTTTGACGAGTGATCTTCCGGTGCATTGCTGCGCCGGACGCCCAATTTGCAAAAGCTCCTACAATTAAAGGATGTCCCAGGAAACTCCAAGGAATCCTAAGGAGCGTGAGGTTATGAGCCCAACGAGCTACCAGACTGCTCCACCCCGCGTGATTATTCTACATCAATTCTTTAGCTTGTGGCGTTCGCAGGCGGCTACGAGTTTTGTGGGATCGATGGCCTCGCTGTCGATTTGTTCTTCTAGGATTGTGCCGTCTTTGCCGATTAGGAAATTTACTCGGCGGGCGGCTTTGTATTTGTCGGTGTAGATTCCGTATTTGCGAGTGACTTCTCCGCCCCAGTCGCTGAGCAGGGGGAAGGTGACGCCGATCTGGTCGGCGAAGGCTTTATTGGCGAAGGGGCTATCCATGCTTACACCCAGGACCTGGGTGTCGGAAGCTTCCAGTTTTTGTAAATTCTTCTGGAAGTTTTTCATTTGCTCGGTTCAACCTCCGGTGAAGGCGAACACATAAAACGCCAGCACGACGTTTTTCTTGCCGCGGTAATCGCTTAGGTTGACGTCTTTCAGGTCGCTGCCGGTGAAGTATTGAAGTTTGAAATCCGGGGCTGCATCGCCAACTTTTAATTTCGGAGGTGGTGGCACGGGCTTTTTTTCGTCAGCTTGAAGTTGAGGCGACATCAATACCGCCAGCAGCATCGCGGTCAGGGTGCTCGACAGAACTTTTCGCATAGGAGGTCTCCGGAATGCTAGCGAAAGCTTAGCCTTTCGGATGGGTAGGGTCAACTAAGTTGGCATTGTTTTGGGGGCGGGGACGACGTACATTTTTGTTGCAGCATTCAGCACTCAGCATTCAGCAGTCAGCTTCAAAATCATTTCGCATGAGCTTGCTTACTCTTAATGACATTTATTTCGCGGTGGTCGAGCGGGGTGATCCTCGCGTCATGATGGTTCGCGAATCCGGCGGCTGGATCCCAATCTCTTCGCGGGAACTGCAGCAAAAGGTGGGTGGCGTTAGCCGGGCGCTGGCGGGGTGGGGGATTTCGAAGGGGGATCGGGTTGCGATTCTTAGTGAGAACCGGGCGGAGTGGACTGTTGCGGACTTTGCTTGCCTGCTGCTGGGGGCAGTGGTGGTCCCGATTTATACCACGCTGACGGCGGAGCAGACGGCGTACATCCTGCGCGACTCGGGGGCGCGGATCGTTTTTGTTTCCAACGGGCAACACCTACAAAAAGTTCTCAGCATTCAAGATCAGACGGTGGTGGAAAAAATTGTTGTCATGGACACAGTTGATAGGACGCGGGCGTCTCTCATGTCCGATCTGATGAAGGAGGGCACGGCGGAAAACCATTCGCAGTCGGACGCTGCAGGTCGCGCCATTCAGCCCGACGATCTGGCTACCATTATTTATACCTCGGGGACCACGGGGACGCCCAAGGGGGTAATGTTGACGCATGGGAACATGGCGTCGAATCTGGCGTGTTCGCTCTTAGACTTTGGCATTAAGCGCGGGATGATCAGCATGTCGTTTCTTCCGCTGTCGCATGTCACGGCGCGGCATGTGGATTTCGTCATGCTTTATCACGGAGTGACGATTGCGTACGTGCCCTCGGTGGAGCAGTTGCCGCAGGCGCTGCTGGAAGTGCGGCCGACTATCTTTGTTGGTGTGCCGCGGGTTTATGAGAAGGTTCACACAAAAGTAGATTCGCAAGCCAGGGGGTTTCCCAAGCGACAAATTTATCAATGGGCCCTCAAGGTGGGACGCGACCACGAAGCTGACATTCTTGCCGGACAAACTCCGCAGACGTTCTCATGGAAGCTCGCCAACCGTTTGGTTTACTCCAAGGTGCGGGCGGGCATGGGCGGGCGGGCGCAACTTTTCATCTCCGGAGGCGCACCTCTGGGACGCGAACTGGCCGAGTGGTATGCCCTCATCGGGATTCGCATTCATGAAGGCTATGGGCTGACTGAAACCTCGCCAGTGATCGCCGTCAATAATCCCAAGGCGCATAAACTCGGCACGGTGGGCAAGCCGCTAAAGAATGTGGAAGTGCGCATCGCTGAGGATGGCGAGATCCTGGTGCGTGGTCCGTCCGTTCTTGGTAGCTACTGGAAGATGCCGGAAGAAACGCGAAATGCTTTCACGGATGGCTGGTTCAAGACCGGGGACATTGGCAATCTTGATGCGGACGGATTTCTCTCTGTCACCGACCGGAAGAAAGATCTGATCAAAACTTCGGGCGGAAAATTCATCGCTCCGCAACCGATCGAGAACTCGCTCAAGCACAATGCCCTGGTCGCGGAAGCGGTGGTATTCGGCGACAAGCGCAAGTTCCCTGCTGTCCTCATCTCGCCATATTTCCCTTTGTTGGAAGAATGGGCCCGCAGCAACAATGTGGAATTCTCGTCGCGTCAGGAACTCGTCGAACATCCAAAAGTACGCGCGCTGTATGAAGGAATTGTCGCGGACTTGAATCAGAATCTGGCCCGCTTCGAGCAGCTCAAGAAAGTGTTGTTGATCGCGGAGGAATTTTCCGCGGAGAGTGGGACCTTAACCGCGAGTATGAAGTTGCGCCGGAGGGTGGTAGAAGAACGGTATCGGGAGAGAATTGAAGAGTTGTATGCGCAAGCGGAGACCTCTGGTGCAGTCACGCAGAATTCGCGATGAAACCACGAGGGTGCCCCACCCTTGTCTTTCCCGTTTTTGGAAAGACAAGGTGGGGAAGTTGGTGGGGAAGTTCACCCATCACAATGTTCCGCGGACTTCCGTTGTAACCTCACCCCATGCCTTGGGGACTTAAACGATTTCAGCAGACGCGCAACCTGCATTTCATCACCTTCAGCTGCTACCATCGCGCTCCTCTTCTGGGTACGCCGGAGGCCCGCCGCGTCTTCGAGCAAACTTTAGAGAAAGTGCGGCAGTGGTACGCGCTATACGTGACCGGATACGTCGTCATGCCAGAACACGTTCATCTACTGATCAGCGAGCCGGAACGCGGAACCTTGGCAATCGCGATTCAGATGCTCAAACAGATTACTGCAGATCAATTGAAGGCGACTGCCGATGCTTTCTGGCTGGCCCGGTACTACGACTTCAATGTTTGGAGCGAGAGTAAAGTGGTGGAGAAGCTGCGTTACATGCATCGCGATCCGGTGAACCGGGAATTGGTGGACCTTCCGGTGGACTGGGAGTGGAGTAGTTTCCGTCATTATCTTTCCGGGGTCGAAGGAGTGATCGAGATAGAGTCCCAGTGGACGGCACGTAGGAGGGAGCAGCTTGGCGTGGCCACACAACTCCCTGGCACCAATAGTATCCCCGAGGGTGCCCCGCCCTTGTCTCTCCGTTCTTTGGAGAGACAGGGTGGGGCTTTTCGTCGCGAGGAGTAGTGGGCCAGCCCTCGGGAAACCTGCCTGCGATAAAATAATCCAAGTGAGGTCAACATGGCACAGATGACCCCGGAAGTTTCCAAGCTGCTGGAACAAGCACTGTCACTGTAGGTCGAGGAGCAGGAGGCGTTGGCAGATTCCCTGATTTCTAATCTCGATGGCAAGGTAGACGAGGGGTGCAAGCCGCCTGGGCAGAGGAAATTGCGAGGCGGGTCGATGAAATTCGGTCCGGGAAAGCAACCATGATCCCATCCGAGGAAGTACGACGACGCCTGGCCGCTCGGCTACTCGATGGCCGGATGTAGGCCTTATCGCGTCCACGCCCAGGCACCCCCACGTTTCTAAAATCGCGAAACATGGGGCACCCGGCCGAAAGAGAACCACTGGTTAAGAATTGACGAGCAATGGACACGCTGAAACGCATGCACTCGTCACGCCAGGAGCTTATATCTTGACTGGAGTCGCCGGAGCTTTCTTTGGCCGGCGCCACGGACCTAATTTCGGTAAGCTTACATTGAATGACTTTAAGAGCAGATACACACCTCGGATTGTTTGGATTGGGTTACTCGCCGCGTTCTGGATGATGACAAGCCCGCCGCATTAGTCAGTGTCCCAGCCAAACAGGGAGTTCGGTGACGCAGCCGAAACATATTCTTATGCAAAAAGATTCAAAGGCACGGGTTAAGACGTTGCCGACACGACGCGGAGCTAGTGGAGGCTTATGACAAAGGCAGAAACAAAGGCCGCGCGCGCGAGAAGCAAAGGCGGAATCGTTCGCATCGAGAGCAGCCCGCGGGTGCCCCTGGTCGGCGCAAGCTAGACCATGAACGTTGATTGGGCGCTCTCGCATCCCGCACGGGGCGGGATGTTCGCATAGAAGAATCATGGTTGATGTTTAGACCGAATCGATGGTTGGTGGAACGAGTTCCACCGCGAGATGATTCAGCGTGAGATTTCCAGAGTCTTGGTCCTCAACCTCTCTGGCAAAACAAGCGGTGCTTACGCACCGCCCAGGATGACTATGCCCTTGACAGAGCCTTCGCTCTTATCGAGGGGCACCCTCGTGAGTAATTTTGGTGCTGGCGTTGCCTTCAACATCTAAGATCGTGGGGATATTTCCCATCCACCCTCGCGCTTGGGTTTCATTACAATAGATCCATGACAGACGCATTGATCATTGCTGGGCGGGAATTTCGGTCGCGGCTGATTGTCGGGACGGGGAAGTACAAATCGTTTCAGGAAAACTCGCGGGCGCTCGAAGCCAGTGGAGCGGAGATGGTGACGGTCGCGGTGCGACGCGTCAATCTGGATCGCAGTAAAGAGTCGCTGCTGGACTACATCGATCCCAAGAAATATTTTCTGTTGCCCAATACTGCGGGATGCTACACCGCGGATGAGGCGATCCGCGCGGCGCGGTTGGGGCGCGAAGTTGGATTGTCGGATTGGGTGAAGCTGGAAGTGATTGGGGATCAGGCAACGCTCTATCCCGATGTGCAGGCGACGCTCGAAGCGACGCGGGTGCTGGTGAAGGAAGGATTCACGGTGCTGCCGTATACGTCCGATGATGTAGTGTTTGCCAAACGGTTGCTGGATGCGGGCGCGAGCGCGATCATGCCGCTGGGAGCGCCTATTGGCAGCGGACTGGGAATTCAGAACGCGGCGAATCTCCAAATTTTGCGGGAGATGATTACCGGCGTGCCGCTGATTCTGGATGCGGGGGTGGGGACAGCGTCCGATGCGACGATTGCGATGGAACTGGGGGCGGACGCGGTGCTGATGAATACGGGTATTGCCGGGGCGCAGGATCCGGTTCGGATGGCGGTGGCCATGAAGCATGCCGTGATCGCGGGGCGCGAAGCTTATCTGTCGGGGCGGATGTCGAAGAAGTTATATGCGACCGCGAGTTCTCCGCTGGAGGGTGTGGTGCGGTAGGCGTCTGGGGGCCAATGTGCGCGCGGCCTGAAAATAAAACGTCAATCGGCATAGGGGGAGTGGTCGCCCACTCGCCCCTGCCACACCACCTGGACATGCGGGTCCGCATCCGGCGGTTCAGTGGGGTTACGCTAGGTCATCGAAGAGTCGAGGAAGACTGAGAGCGTCAAAGTAGGCGATGGGTAACGCGTATTGCAGAGCGGGGCTACTCGCCAGTCGCCATGGGCCGAGAGGACTGCGCGCCGTTTGTGCAGCGAGATCCTTTCCTACCCCGAGGTGACGTAGCTTCGCGTACCGCGTTGTGCCGCGTTTCCAGCTTCCAGATCATGGATCGTAGACGATGCCGGATCCATTGATCCGGTTGTGGTTGGTAGGTCCCACGCAACAGCTCTCCCGTATAGAGGGCCAGTGCTGCTTCAGGTAGCCCGAGAGCTCTCCGACTTTCATGCCGTCGATCCCCGGACTTCCTTTGTTCGCTTGGACTCGCTTGTAAGCCTGCCAGCAGTTTTCCCGCTCGCAGACTTCTTCCATCAACGGTTCGTGGCTAGCTGGACGTTCGGTTTCGCATTTCGCCGTCAGCGATTCGGTCCCTTCCTGAGAAGCCTTCGGAGCTTCACTCCTCCCCTCCTCGGTAAAGGCCAGCACTAGCTGGTTCTTCTGCCGCTTGTCGCTCATCGAGTCCTGCGTCCTACTTGTCGCTCCCTGCGGTTTGGGCCTTGCATCGCTTTCGCGACTAATACGCCCGCTGCTGACTTCTGCCGCACGGTCAGAGTGATTCTCTCCACCCTCAGTCGCGATTCCGTGACATGCAGCAGATCTCCCGAGGTAAGTTCGATCGCCTTCCACGCGCAACCGCTGGATTTACCACCAGTGCCTTTGATGGATGTGGGCTTCGCGATCATTTGCCCGCTCGCCCGGCACCGTAGGCCTCCTATCCAGTTCTTGTTCATCGGCTCGCGTGTTTGCTCCACGCTTCTTTCAGACGCTGCCTTGCGACAACGCCCTTGCGCTTCACTAACCCTTCACCTCCATCAGGTTGGGTAGAGGACTTTCACCTCCAAGCTATCGAACATGCTCGGCACACAAATAAATAGGGCGACCTCTCGGCCGCCCTGAAACGTTCTGAGTTCTACTTCACAACATTTTGACGGTTTCCACGTGGATGGAATCGCCTTCGACGTGGCCGGTGACGGCTACGTGATGTCCTTCATGACCTTTGAGGGTGTCGGGATTGTCGACGGCGAGAACTTTCTTGTCGCTGTCGGTGACCACGACTAATTTGGCACCTTTCTCGGCACACTTCTTGGTGCACTCGGCCTGGTCGGCCGAGGCGCCTTTGGCTCCGCACATGGAGTCGGATACATATCCATTCACGGTCTCGGTCTTCGAGCCAGCGTAGCTCATTGTGACCATGAACAGTGCCAGGGACAGAACAAAACAAATCAGCAATAGCTTTTTCATAGCGCACATCTCCTCGAGTTTTGCGGCTGAGGCCGCGGATTCAGAGCAGAAATCAAAGGGCACTTCCGCTGCAAGCGCCTTGCAGATTACCAACCGCACAGCGATGGAGCAAACATGCTTGCAGCCGGTAGGTTTTAGAAATCAGAGTTGCCGGGAACTATAACATAGAGCGGCGGAAAAGTTGTTAGGGCGGCTATTTTCTGGCGGCGTTTGTCGAAGGTGATTGGGGCTGTGGCGGAGCGGGAGATACGTAAATCACTTCGCCGGGACGAGTGTAGTGCAACTGCTCGCGGGCTTCTTTCTCAATCGCGCGGGGATCGGTTTTCAAATCTTTGATCTGGCCGGTGTAGCGGTCGTTTTCGTTTTGCAAGGCGTCGATTTCTTTTTGGAGGCGCTGGTACTCCGCGCGTTTGGCGCGATAGACGACCATGCCGTTGGCGCCGAACGTTACATGCACGAACAGCCATACGGTGAGTATGCCCACGGCTGCGGTGGCCAATCTCCGGCGGGCGGCATGAAGCCAGGTTAGATACGGGCGCAGTTTTTCGAAGACGCGTTCGGTGAAAGCTTCCGCCTGAGGAGCGCGTTCGACCAGTGCACGCAATCCATGCTCGGGGCGTCGAAGGATGCGGATTTTTGGAAGCTGTACTATTCGAAGATCCATTTTTTGGCTGCGGCGCTCAACTTTTCTAATGCCTCTTTGCTGCTGGCTTCGGAATAAACCCGGACTACCGGCTCAGTGCCCGAAACTCGATAACAGACCCAGGAGCCGTCGTCGAAAACGAACTTCAAGCCGTCGGTGCGCACGACCTCGCTAACCTTGCGGCCGAAGAATTCGCCTGGTGCCTGCTCTAACTTTCCAGTGAACTTCGCTTTCACTGGCGGCGTCAAGTGGAAGTTCATACGTTGGGGGTAAAAGGAACCAACTTCGGCAAATAGCTGGCTTAATTGTGCTCCGAGAGGCTTGCCTCGCCGGGCCACCATCTCGCAGCAGAGGAGGCCGGCGAGGATGCCGTCTTTTTCGGGAACATGATGACGGATGGAAAGTCCGGCGCTTTCTTCGCCGCCGATGGCGATTTTGTCCTCCTTTATTAGTTCGCCGATGTATTTGAAGCCTACGGGAGTTTCGTGCAGCGGGATTTTGTGACGTTTTGCCAGGGCATTGATCATATTTGTGGTGGCTACGGATTTGGCGACACCGTTTTTCCAGCCGCGACTCTCGACCAAGTAGTCGAAGAGCAAGGCAATGATGTAGTTGGGCTGGAAGAGAGTTCCGTCTTCATCGACGATGCCGAAGCGGTCGGCGTCGCCGTCGGTCGAGATGCCGATGTGGGCTTTGGTTGCGTGCATCTTTTCGCGGAGAGGGTTGAGCAGGTAGTCTTCGGGTTCGGGAGCGTGTCCGCCGAAGAGGACATCGCGGTAGTCGTGAACCGTCTCCACTTTCACGCCTGCGTCGCGCAACAACGTGTCGGGATATCCCCGGGCCGCGCCCCAGAGCGGGTCATACACAACGCGCAGGCCGGCTTTTTTGATGACTGGGAAATCGATGATTTCCCGCAAGCGCGCGAGATAAGCGTCCCGAGGGTCCAGGGGCTGCGCATCTGCTTGCGCGTTTTGCGACGGAACAGCTTCACTTTCCTTGTCCGCGGCGACGATTTCTGCCTCGATCTTCTTGGTGACCTCGGGTAACGCGGGTGCGCCGTCGGGCGTGGAGAACTTGATGCCGTTGTACTCTGGCGGATTATGCGACGCTGTGAAGTTGATGGCGCCGTCAGCACGCTCGAGGATTACAGCGTAAGAGATGGCGGGCGTGGGTGCGGCTTCGGCGATCAGCAGCGGCGTGATTCCGTGGGAGGAAAGGATTTCTGTTGCAATGGAGCAGAAGGTCTCGCCCAGAAATCTGGGATCGCGTCCTACGATGATTCGCGCTCCGGAGAGCTTTTGCGAAATTACGTAACGTGCAATTCCTTTGATCGCGCGGCGCACATTGGCAAAGGTGAACTCCTCGGCCATGACAGCTCGCCATCCCGAGGTGCCGAATTTGATCTGCAGCGCCATGGCTGGCCTCTCGCTAAGGGTGAAGTGGTAATCTTTGATTTGTTTGCCGAAAGCTCATAACTGAACGAGTGATTTTATATGACTGATAAGAAATTGGTGCTGAGTACGGCGGGATCCAAAGAAGAGGCGCAGAAGATTGCTCGAGCCCTAGTGGAGCGGATGCTGGCTGCCTGCGTCAATATCGTCGCGGTCGAATCGATTTATCGTTGGGAGGGGGAGGTCGAACAGGCGCAGGAGTGGCTGCTCGTGATCAAGACAACAGATGAAGCGTTTGAGCGGGTGCGTGACGCGATAACTGAATTGCATTCTTATGAGGTGCCGGAGTGTATTTCAATCCCGGTGGAGGACGGAAGTGCGGAGTACTTGCAGTGGATCGGCAATTCGGTGAGGTGAGTTCCGGTGCTAGTTGCACGTTGGAGTTGCCGCCAGGGACACCGGCGCTACGAACGACGGCGAAAATGGAAAGGGCTGAACTTGAATCCTTTTTGCGTCTTACCGATTCGATCGCTTCGTAAGATCCTTCGCGAAAACCCGCTCAGGATGACAGAATAGGAAAACGGGCGGCGAGAATCTCGCCGCCCGTTCTCGTTCACGCGGATGAGTTACTTTTTGGAGTGCGCTTTGCGCTTGTCATAGCGGACCTCGCGCAGGTCCCGACGGTCTTCCCGACGATCGCCACGGAGATCTTTGCGGTCGTGATGGAGGTCGCGTTTATCGTGACGAATGTCGCGCCGATCAGTATGCACATCCCGACGGTCATGGCGAAGGTCGCGACGATCGGAGCGCAGATCGTGGTGATCGCTCTTCAGATCCTTGCGGTCGGCACGGATATCGGCTCTCTCTTTAGCCGCAGCGGCGGTGTCGCCGTTCCTGATGTCCTGACGTAATTCGCGTCGATCTTGCCTTACGTCCGCTTTATCCGCTCGGATCTCACGGCGGTCGCCATTGCGCTCGCGGCGATCCTGGTTCAGGTCACGGCGGTCGGAACGGATGTCTCGCCGATCATGGCGAATATCGCGCCTATCGTGACGAAGATCTTTGCGATCAGCCTGCGTGGCGGATGATACTGGCGCCTGCGAAGGGATAGTTTGCCCAAACGAAAACAACGAGGCGGACAACAGAACAGCGCTAGCAGTTAGAGTTCGTCGCATGTCACACTCCCTGAAATAATGTCGTTGCGTCGTACATGTCTGTGAACCCTGAATATTGTAGGAAGTTGTGGGTGGGAGTGGCCGGGATTTCAATAGTTATGAGTGACTTTAGTAACTAATTAGTTGTCAGTTGCCAGCTAGGCGCATCGTCCGTCCAAGCCAAAAACTCTAGATTGAGCCCAGAGATTGATCGAGATCGGCGATGATGTCTTCTACGTTTTCAATGCCAACGGAGATCCGTACCATGCCGTCGGTGATGCCAATTTCTTTTCGTCCTTTTTCGCCTACGGCGGCGTGTGTCATGGTGGCGGGATGGGAGATGAGCGTTTCGACGCCGCCCAGGGATTCACCGAGCGAACACACGCGCACTTTTTTCAACATCTTTTTGGCGTTGGATAGAGAGCCGGTTTCAAAGCTGATCATGGCGCCGAAGCCGGTCATCTGGCGCTGTGCCAGCTGATATTGGGGATGGTCGGGTAGTCCGGGATAAAAAACTTTTTTAACTTTCTTATGTCTGGCCAAGAACTCGGCGACAAATCTTCCGTTGCGATTGTGCTGCTCCATGCGGACAGCGAGAGTTTTGACTCCGCGCAACACCAGCCAGCATTCAAATGGCGAAAGGATCGCACCCGCAGCTTTTTGCACGAACGCTAGCTTTTCAGCCTGCTCGCGGGTGGTGCAGACTACTACGCCTCCCAAGCCGTCGCTGTGACCGTTAAGAAACTTGGTGGTGGAGTGGACCACCATGTCCGCGCCCAGCGCAATGGGTTGCTGGAAATATGGCGACATAAAAGTGTTGTCTACGACCACGTCGACTTTCTTGCGATGGCAAACTTTGCTGATAGCTTCGATATCGCTGAGCGCCATCAGAGGGTTGGTGGGGGTCTCGATATAGACCATGCGCGTGTTTTTGCGCAGGGCACGTTCTATATTCCTCACGTCGGAAGTGTCCACGTACGTGAATTCCATGCCGAAGTCCGCGAGAATCTGGTTGAAGAGACGCGGCACGCCACCATAAAGATTGTGGCCGCAGACCACGTGGTCTCCGGATTTGAACATAGTGCAGATGGCGTTGATAGCCGCCATGCCGCTGGCGAAGACGCGTGAACTGGTGCCACCTTCGAGCGCAGTGAGGTTTTCTTCCAGGCGAGTGCGGGTGGGATTGGAGACACGGGCGTACTCGTATCCCTTGTGCTTGCCCAGTTCTTGCTGAACGTATGTGGAAGTCGCGTAGATGGGGACGGTGACTGCGCCGGTTTCATGGTCGGGTTCCTGGCCGGCATGGATGGCGCGGGTGGCGAATCCGGATTTTGGTTTCATGAGATTCCTGTGGTGGAGGGTTGCTGTCGAGTAGGGCCTGTCCACGTTATTGCTGAATCAATCGTCTCGTAAGATCCTTCGCGAAAAGACCGCTCAGGATGACAGATTAGGGATACGACTCAGTCTTGAATCCTGTATGCGGTCTTGCTGATTCCACCGCTTGGTAAGATCCGAGTTGATCAGTGTCCCGAATCGGTCGCGAATCTGTCACCCTGCAGCCAACGTCGCGTTCTCTACATAGGTGTCACCAGCAAACACGAACGACGTGTCTTTCAGCACAAGGCACATTTTTTCGGCGGATTCACAGCCAAATATAATGTCAGCAACCTGGTTTATTTCGAACGCTATTCTAATGTCTACCGAGCTATCGGCCGAGAGAGGGAACTCAAAGGCTGGCTACGGAAGAAGAAGCTCAGCCTGATCGAATCGAGCAATCCCAACTGGAAAGACTTAAGTTATGGCTGGTACCAAAAGATCAGCATGCCCCAACTCGAACCGACTCGTAACGAATGAATCTTTCTAGTGCTGTCATCCTGAGCGGCGTCAGCCGCGAAGGATCCTATAGGCGGACTTGCTGATGCAATCGCTTCGTAAGATCCTCCGCGGCTGACGCCGTTCAGGATGACATCCCTTCAAATTCCGCCTTCGAAGATCTTCTTGGACAAATAGCGCTCCGCGGAATCTGCGATCATCGTAACTACACGTTTTCCGGGATCTAGGCGTTGGGCAACTTGCACAGCGGCGAAAACATTGGCGCCGCCGCTGGAGCCGGACAACACGCCTTCAACCGAGGCCAAGTCTTTCACCATGCCGAATGCGTCGGGATCGGTCACCATGATTACTTCGTCACATACAGCGGGATCAAAATTTTTGGGGATGAAGCTGGAACCGATGCCTTCAACTTTGTGTTTGCCGGGCTTCCCTCCTCCGAGAATTGAACCCTGAGTTTCGACCGCATAGGCTTGGACGTGGGGGAGACGCTCTTTTAAATAGCGCGCTACGCCGGTAAAAGTGCCTGAAGTTCCTACGCCGATTACCAGAGCGTCGATGCGGCCTTCCATCTGATCGAAGATTTCGCGGGCAGTGGTTTCGTAGTGGTAGTCGGGGTTGGAAGGATTTTCGAATTGCGCTGCCATGAACGCTTTGGGGTCGCGCGCGGCGAGTTCTTTGGCTTTGGTGATGGCTCCGGCCATGCCGTCGGCGTCGGGGGTGCGGATGACTTCGGCGCCGAGGGCGCGCATGATTAAAACTTTTTCTTCGGAAAAGTGTTCAGGGACGAAGAGCACAACTTTGTAGCCGCGATTCACTCCGATTAACGCCAGGCCGATTCCGGTGTTCCCTGCCGTGGCTTCGACGATGGTGCCTCCGGGCTTAAGCAGGGCTTCGTCCTCGGCGCGGCGGATGATGCCGATGGCGGCGCGGTCTTTTACGCTTCCTCCAGGATTCAAATACTCCAGCTTGGCGTAGATTGCGGCTGAGCTTGGGGGAGCGATCCGTCGCAAATGAAGGATGGGAGTTTCGCCGACCAGGTCGGTTATGTCGTCAGCGACGCGCAGGCGGGAACTCTCGATGCTCTTGGTGTGCACTCTACAGGGTACGGAAGGCGTGAGGGTGGCGTCAATCAGGGTTGAATGGCAAAACAAGGGTCCATCTCGAAGAACCAGTTCACGATCACGGTTCAGGGAAAACCTAGGTCCTGTATGCGCACTTGCTAATTCAAACACTTCGTAAGATCCTTCGCGAAAAATCCGCTCAGGATGACAACGCGTTGACAGTCAGGATGACAATGGGATTGAATCAGTTCGAACCGCCGGTGGATGCTTGTTCCTGGCCGGGGTAGTAGCCGCTGCGGGTTCTTACGACCAGGCCTTTATAGCCGCTGGCGCGAGCATCTACCTTAATGCTGCGGTATCCGCCGACACGCTTGGGAGTGGTGGGTCTATAGACGATGGTGTATTGATTGCGGATATCTTTGGCGACGGTGCGACTGATTTCGTCGACCTCATCTACTGATTTGGGCAGGAAAGCGATTCCACCGGTGCGCTCTGCGATGGTTTGGAGGGCGCGCCTGGCGCGTCTTTGCTTCTCCTCGCCCAGAATGCCGATGGCATAGATGGTGGGTCCGTTTTCTTCCTGAAGGTGACGGACAGACTGCTCCAGAGATTCGCGGCTGGCGTCGTCTTCACCGTCGGTGACTACGAATAAAACTTTCTTCTGCAGTTTGGCGTTCTTTTTCAGATGGTCGGCGGAGGCAACGACCGCGTCATAGAGAGCGGTTCCACCGCGGGATTCGAGCTTCTCCAGTGCGCCGCGCAATTTTTTGGGATCATTGGTGAAGTCCTGATCCAGATAATATTCATCACTGAAATTGACTACGAACACCTGGTCCTGGGGATTGCTGGAAGCGACCAGATTCTCGGCTGCCTTGGCGACCTTGTCGCGCTTTTCCCGCATGGAGCCGGAATTGTCGATGACAATGCCCATCGCCACCGGGACGTCTTCGTGGCGAAAGGAAGTGATTGGCTGGGGCTGTCCATTCTCGAAGACTTGAAAGGCGTTGCGAGTCAGATTGGTAATCAGACGCTGCTTTTCGTCCACTACTGTGGCGTGTAGCATGACCTCTTGCGCTTGGGCGCGGAACACAAAGCCACCGCCTGTGGTGTCAGGTTCCTGACCCGCGGGGGTGCCCGGCGCGGGTTGCCCGGGCTGCTGGCCGGGAGCTGGCTCGGGAGTTTGGTTGGGCTGCTGAGACTGTTGTTGCTGAGCCGGTTGTTGCTGCTGACCCTGGGGCTCAGGCGATTGGGGCTGAGGTTGTTGCTGAGGAGTAGCCGGTTGCGTCGTTACCGGAGCGGGAGCCTGCGACTGGGGCGGATTCGCAGGAGGTGGAGTAGACGGAGAAGTATTTTGCGCTCCGGTCCCTATGATTAAGAAAAATAAGGCGATGAGCAGGGTTCGAACGCGATCATTCCGTGGGTGCATAGTATCCCGTCTTGGCATAGACACGCAGGGGCGGCAATCCTTTGGGCGGAATCAACTTCACTTTTATTTTACGCCATTTGCCGTCGTGCCCTGGGTTCTTTGGACGGTATCCGAGCACATATTGGTTGCGTAGCTCAATACCGATTTTTGTAGCTACGTCTGCCAAGTCATTGGGATTATCGATGGTAAAGCTACGCCCACCAGTGAGTTCCGCGACGTCGCTGAGCAAAGCTGGTCCAAGGCGTTCTTCGGAGGTGGGAAAGTACTTGTCGTAAATACCGATGGCATAAACCAGTACATCGGCTTCCTTCACCAAGGACTTAATCTCGCCTTCGGTGTAACGGCTGTGATTATCGCCGCCGTCGGAGATGATCAAAAGCGACTTCTTGGTGTACTTCGCTTGCCGCATCTTGCTCACACCCAGGTAAATGGCATCGAGCAAAGCGGTGCGTCCCTTGGGAATCGTATACAGCAGCTTGCCCTGGATCTCTTCGACGGACTGGGTGAAATCAGAAATTTCCTGGGGTTTGTCGGAGAAGGTGATCATGAAGAACTCGTCTTGCGGATTGGCGGTTTTGAAGAACTCCATCACCGCTTCGCGAGCGCGTTCGATTTTGCTACTCATGCTGCCGCTCATGTCGAAGATGACGCCGAGGGAAACCGGGGCATCCTCGCTGGAAAAATGGCGGATTTCTTGTGCTTCCTTGCCTTCGAAGACGCTGAAGTTATCTTTATCTAGTCCCGTTACCAGGCGGTTCATGGGATCGCAGATGGTAACTGGTACCAACACCAGATCGACATCCACTTTCATGGGCTTGGTATGAGTCTTCAGCGAGGGATCCATGATCTCGTTGGCTTTGGGCTGCACCGGGACTACACGAGGGCTGATGTGGACATCATCGCCGGTAGTTTGTGCCCAAACCATGGACGAAACGCCACTGCTCACAGCGATGGCAAGAGTGAAAATGACGACGGCAACGAAAGTGTGCCGATAGGCGGGCAACAACTGACTGCGCAGGGTCCGGGAAGGGGCCGAGTACGGGATCCGATCTTCGCACAGCGGGCGAGATGCCCCGGGCCCACAATGGCGGGCCATAACGTACCTCTTTATTGGTGCCGATAGTACCACAGCCCTCGAAGGGCGTTTGTCAATTTTTCTGCCGCTTACGATGGCAGGGCGCGCCCAAAGTTTGCTCGCGCCCCAATTCATCATTAGCAGTTCGTCCTCCAAAGCCCTGTTACAATTTCAGGCCTTCCGCTATGGCTCATATCGAGGCTTTCCGCGCTTTACGTTACGACCAGACGCGAGTAACCCTGCCGCAAGTAATCACTCAGCCTTACGACAAGATTACTCCCGAGATGCAGGAAGGTTACTATGCGGCCAGTCCGTATAATCTGGTGCGCATTATTCTGGGAAAACGGGAGGTTGTAGATCATCCAGGAGAAAACATTTACACACGTGCTGCGGCATTTTTCGCCGACTGGCGCCGGCAGGGCATTTTTCTCCAGGATGCTTCGCCATCACTTTATCTTTCGGTGCAACGGTTCTCGGTTGCGGGTAGCACGGTGAATTTGGAGCGGCGAGGGTTCATCGGGTTGGGACGAATCGAGGACTATTCCGCTGGCGTGGTTTATCGTCATGAACAAACCCTGGCTAAGCCCAAGGCTGACCGGCTGGAATTACTGCGCGCCACGCGAGCTCACTTTGGGCAGCTCTTTATGCTTTACAGCGATCCTGCGGGAGAAATCGATGGCGTTCTGGCGCCCAGCGGCCAGCCGGACATGGAAACCCGCGACGAATATGGGGTTTTGCACCAAGTGTGGAAGATTGCCCATCCCGGTGTGATCGAGCTTGTTCGGGGCAAGATGCGTGATAAAAAGCTCATCATTGCGGACGGACACCATCGCTATGAGACGGCGCTCACTTATCGCAACGAGCGGCGCGCGATGGCGGCGTCAACTTCTGTGGGGGGAGTTCCCCGAGAGCGAACTGCGGAAAACGGCCTGCTTCGGCCTGGTAGTCCCAGCCTTGCTCCTTACGATCTGGTAATGATGACCTTCATTAATATGGATGCTCCGGGGCTGGTTATTCTGCCTACGCATCGCGTGGTGCATGGCTTGACGTCGTTCTCGGCGGATACGTTGAAGAAGGGGGCGGGAGATTACTTCAGAGCGCAGGAACTGGATTCATCAATTGATGCTGTTCGAGGGGAGGAAATTTTGCGGGAAGCTGGGCGTTCTGGAACCGCGCTGTTGGCGCTCACTGCGGATCGTGCTTTTCTTCTCGATCAGCCGAAAGCGATGGATTCGAACATTTTCGCTGGGCTTTCCGAACGGCAGCAAGGGCTCGATGTGGTGCAGTTGCATCGCGGCCTGCTGCAAAAGGTTTTGGGAATTTCCGAGGAAGCAATTCACAATCAGCAGAATATTCGTTATATTCGCGATGCCGGAGAGGCCATGGCTCAGGCACGAAGTGGCAAAGCTAACGTGGCATTTCTGATGAACCCGGTTCGTATGGAGCAAGTGCGTGACATCGCTTTTGCCGGCGAGGTACTGCCTCAGAAGTCCACGGATTTTTATCCTAAGTTGCTCAGCGGTTTTACCATTTATGCGCTGGAATAGAAACGTAAGGCTCTAACCACAGAGGACACAGAGAGTCACTGAGGAAGAACCGTTCGGCGACAGGCTTGCACAATCCAATACGATGTCATGGTGAGTGGTTCGTTCGGCAAAGATTTCAAAATGGCAGTCAGGTGCATGCGTGCCGGATTCTTAGTGGTTCTGATTGCGGCGCTTGTTCTTTGCGCTTCCCTTCTTCTTTCCGCTCCATCCGAGCAAAAACGCGTCTCCATCTATTCCACGGCGGCCAACTACACACTTTCAGTATTGGATCGCGACCATAGAGATTATGTGAGCCTGTTCGAAGTGCTCGAACCGCTGGGGACGGTCACGGCCAAAACTGACGGTTCGCGATGGAAGTTCCGCTACAACAATGTGGAAGGTGAATTCAACGTGGGCAAGACTCGTGCCCGGGTTCAAGGGCATGATGTCGATCTGCCGGCTAATTTTCTTCTGGAGAACGGTCGTGGGCTGGTTCCGCTTAATTCCCTTACTGTCCTGTTAACGCGTTTTCTCGGCGGCCCAGTCACGTTCAACGAGACCGCGCGCCGTCTCTTCATTGGCAAGGTCAGCGTCCATTTCACAGCGCAGGTGAATAAAGCCAATCCTGCCACGCTGGTGATGGACTTCAGCTCGCCGGTGAACCCGATGATTGCTACCGAGCCGGGAAAGTTGCGCATGGTGTTTACTCACGAGCCGATCGTTCCGCCGGGCTCGCAGACTTTGACTTTCGATAACAAGACGATTCCGTCTGCCACCTTCCAGGAAGACAACGGCGCTGTTGAGATTACCGTGAATGGCAGCGTGCCGCTCTTTGCCAGTTTCAGCAATGATGGACGCACAATCACGGTTACGGCCGCTCCGCAGACCGCTGCTGAAGTTGCGGCGCGGACTCCTCAGCCGCAACTGAATCTGCCCGCAATCACTTCCCCAGTGCAAGCCGGGACTTATACCCCTGCTGTCAGCAGTGGCGCGCCAACCTATTTTGCCGTAGTGGACGCGAGTCACGGCGGAGAAGAACGCGGAGCGGCACTCAGCGATCAGCTATCCGAGAAAGACATTACGCTGGCCTTCGCGCGGAAGTTGCGGCAGGAACTAGAGAGTCGTGGCGTCAGCACTCTGGTGCTACGCGACGGTGATACCACTCTCAGTCTCGACCACCGCGCGAATCTTGCCAACGCCGCCCATCCGGCGATCTACATTTGTGTGCATGCAGCCTCTCAGGGAACGGGTGTCCGCCTTTACGGGTCAATGCTTCCAGCCGGTGGCGAGAATCGCGGATCATTTCTCGATTGGGATACCGCGCAGTCGGGGTTTGCGTCTGCAAGTCAAATCGTCGAAGCCAGACTGATTGCGGAGTTACAGAAGAAACAGATTTCAGTTCGTACTTTGATCGCGCCGTTACGGCCGTTGAACAACATCACAGCGGCGGCTGTGGCGGTTGAGATAGCTCCTCCAGAGGCGGGGATTTCCGAACTCAACTCGCCGGGTTATCAGCAATTGATAACGGAAACGATTGCAACCGGCATCGTCGCCGCGCGCGAAAAACTGGAGGCGCCGCGATGATTCCCCGGCACCTGCTGATTGGCACTGCCGTGATGCTCGCGGTTGCGCTTGCCATGAGCGTTTACCTGTGGCGTATGCGTGGGCGCGTTCCTCATGTAGAGCCCGCCGCTTATTCCGGACCGATCGCTCCTCCGGTATCTGGTCCGACGGAACAAGTCACTCTTTACGTCGCCGACGATGAGTCGGGTATGTTGCGAGCGCAAGCAGCTCGCATTCCGCTGCCTGCTGGCCGACAGGAGCGGGCCCAGGAATTACTGCGGGCTTTGCTCGGGCTGTATCTCGATAAGCTATCACCCCATCCTCTGGGCCAGAGTGCCGAAGTGCGCGATGTATATCTGGTGGATCCCGGATTGGCCGTAATTGATATGAATGCCGCATTCGCCGACGATCATCGATCGGGAATTCTGGTTGAAGAGCTTACAGTGGCTTCGCTAGTACAGACTTTATCCGCAAACCTTCCGGGCATTACCCGAGTCAAGATTCTGGTGGATGGCAAACAGCGCGAGACGCTGGCTGGTCATGCGGATTTATCAGGATTCTTTGAAGTGTCTGCGGTCAATCAAATGGTGGCGCAGATGCAGGGCGCGGAATGAACATGAATCGGGCTTGGAAAATCTTTGCTCTCGCGCTCACGATAAAGCTCTCTGTGCTGGCCTTTTTCCTCCACGCCAGACCTGGACTCACAAACTGGGGCGTGAACGAATCCGGGATGATCGCCCGCTCCCTTGTCCTGAACCATAGCTACGGTGGCGCCTTTCACGATGCTCGCGGACCCACGGCCTGGCTTGCACCTGCCTATCCTTCAATCGTAGCCGCTATCTTTTCTATCTTCGGGATCCAATCTCATGCTGCGGCGATTGTGCTTCTGATTTTGAATTGCCTCTTGTCCGCGATAACCGCTGTGGTTGTCATGAAGATTGGAACTCGGTGCTTCAGTGAAACGGTCGGCTTCCTGAGCGCAATTCTTTGGGCTGTATCGCCGACCGCGGCTGTCACTGAGCTCATCCTGTGGGATAGCTGTTTGGCTGCTCTGTTTGTGTCCCTGGCAATCTGGATGACGGTGAAGCTGGAACCGGAATCGGGGGTCCGGGATTATTCGTATTGCGGGGCGATGTGGGGATGTGCCGGCCTGGTTAGTCCTTCCCTCCTCGCCCCGTTTCTTCCCATTCTGCTTGTGCTCTACGTCCGAAACAGGAACGCGAAGCAATTATTGATTCTGGCCTTAGCGATGTTGCTTATCATCACACCTTGGACGCTGCGAAACTTCGTTGCATTCCACACGCTGATGCCGATTCGGAGCAACGGCTGGGCTGAAATCTACTTTGGCAACGTCGGCTTTGAGCTGCATCCAAGCGGACCGAGTATGCAGTATCAAGCCATGGGCGAGGTTGCCTTCGTAGAGAAAACCAAGAGCGATGCCGTTCGTTATCTGGCGTCACATCCAATCGAGTTCTCAAAATTAACCGCGCACCGAGCTTTTGATTTTTGGGCACTGCCAGGCGGCGCTCTCGGATTGTCCTTCATTGTCGGCTTGCTGTCGTTTTTCGGTGCGTTTCACGCGATCAGGAAGTCGCGGAACGGCGTCGTCCTGACGCTAGTGCTCATTTTCTATCCCATGATCTACTACGTTTCTTACACATTTTCTCGTTACCGTCAGCCCATCGAGCCAATCATCTACGTCCTTGCGGCCTACGGGGTCACAATTATCGCCAAGAGTGTTGCCGGAATTCGGTTTATGTCTCAGGAGCGTGAGAGAGCAGCGCGGGCTTCAACCCACTAGAAGTTGGTAACTCAAGCCGACCGCCAGGGCTGAAGCCCATCTTTCTTCCTTTGTAACGCGGCCCTGGAAGGGCCGCTCTTCCACGTTAGCGCAAACAGTCGGGACTGTTAGAATCGTGAGCTATGCATTTTCGCTCTGACAATCGCGCTCCGGACCAGCTGCGTCCCGTTAACATCCTTCCTGATTACATCAGCACGGCGGAAGGCTCTGTCCTGATTGAGGTCGGCAATACTCGGGTCATCTGTACGGCGTCGGTGGAAGAGACGGTTCCCCAGTTCTTACGCAACAGCGGCAAAGGTTGGATCAGCGGCGAATACAGTATGTTGCCACGCTCGACCCTGACTCGTACGCCGCGCGAATCCAGCCGTGGGCGGGTGAGCGGGCGGACCCATGAAATCCAGCGACTGATTGGGCGTTCGCTACGCGGAGTCACCGATCTAGAGCGGCTGGGCGAGCGCACCATCTGGATTGACTGCGACGTCATTCAAGCTGACGGTGGAACCCGCACCGCTTCCATCACCGGCGCATTTGTCGCGCTTGGATTGGCCCTGGAAAAATTGGTGGAGGCGGGAACATTAACATCGGTTCCGTTGCGTGATTTTGTTGCCGCAATCAGCGTGGGCATTGTCGATGGCGAAATTCTACTCGATCTCAACTATGAAGAAGATTCCCGCGCGGATGTGGACATGAATCTGGTTATGACGGCGGGATATAAAGTCGTCGAACTACAAGCCACGGCGGAACGTCAGGTCTTCGATGAAAATCAACTGGGGAAGATGATGGGGCTGGCCCGTCAAGGGGTTCAGTCATTGATCGCTAAGCAGCAGGCTATTTTGGGTATGCTGACATTGCGGCAGTGATCAGCATTTAGCACTTGGCACTTGGTCATTCGAGGATCGTTGCACCAACCCCTCAATGGAACCAGCACAGGCTGACTAAATGCTAAGTGCTGCGGCTCGCGAAAGCCGCTCTTATAGTCTCCTAGTTTACAATTGAGGGCTCTCATTCCGCATTCATCAAGGAGGAATCCATGAAACTTAGTTCTGGAAAGTTGGCCGGTCTTAAGAAAGTCTCCAATCCGCGAGGCGTGATCGCGGCTGCTGCAATGGATCAGCGCGGGTCGCTGCAAAAATCCCTAGCCAAAGAGAAAGGTGGCGAAGTTGGCGATGCCATGATGGAAGAATTCAAGTCGCTGGTGACAGAAGCTCTCACGCCCCACGCCAGCGCCATCTTGCTCGATCCTGAATGGGGATTGCCCGCCTCCAAGCGACGGGCAAAGAATGCCGGACTGCTGCTGGCATATGAGAAAACTGGATATGACAAAACTGGGCCGGGACGTTTGCCCGACCTGCTCGACCACTGGTCTGTACGTCGTCTGAAGGATGCGGGCGCGGATTGCATCAAAATCCTGCTTTATTACACGCCCTTGGACAGTAAAGAAATTAATGACAAGAAGCATGCGTGGGTGGAGCGACTCGGCGATGAGTGCCGCGCGAACGATATTCCCTTCTTTCTGGAATTCGTCGGATATGAAGAAGGCGCGGATGAAAAAGGCGCAGACTACGCCAAGAAGAAACCTGAGATCGTCATTCAAAGCATGCGCGAATTCAGCAAAGACCGCTACGGTGTCGACGTACTGAAGGTCGAAGTGCCGGTGAACATGAAGTTCGTGGAGGGAGCCAAGGTCTACGCTGGACAAAAAGCGTACAGCAAGAACGAAGCCATGGATTTGTTCCGCAAGGCGGCGAATGTGGCCAGCAAACCATTTATTTATCTCTCCGCTGGGGTCAGCAATACGGAGTTTACTGAAGCGCTCGAACTGGCTGCCGAGGCGGGCGTGAAGTTCAACGGAGTCCTCTGTGGACGGGCTACCTGGAAAGATGGAATCCCCGTTTACGCGAAGCAAGGCCCCGAAGCTTTCCGAAAATGGCTCCAGACCGAGGGCGTGAAGAACATTAATAATGTGAATGAGCGGTTGAAGGCGGCTACGTCCTGGTATCCGATCTATGAGGTTGAGCCCGCGCTGGTCGGGGCATAGGGTTGTCTTTCTGAGTTGATGTGCGACAGTTCTGATCTTGCCAATCCCGTGTCCGCGCTACAGGAACGCCCTTTTTGAGTTACAGGAGAAGCCGGATTCATTAGGAATGTCCAAAAGAGTATTCATAACTCAGAATCCTCCTTGTGACCCGGGGCGGGCGCCGAAAGATCCGAACCTGGAGACGCCGGCGCCTGCCATTTTTTTGACAAAAAGTGGGAGCCGAGGTTTTCAAGAACCCAGCCGGAAGTCTCACGCCGCTTTGCGAGATTTGTGAAGAAGCTGAGCAACTTTACGCAAATCTGCTACGAAGGACTCCATTTGCAGACGCCGGGATTCGTGATCGATGGCGCGCAGTATGGAAGAAGGATGCACCGTTGCCATCACGTACGGCGCCAGCCCTGACTCCACAAGTTCGCCTCGACGGCGGCTCACGCTGAAGTCTTTTCCGAGCAGTGCCTGAGCTGCGGTCGCGCCCAGGCAAACCAGAATCTGAGGCTTCACTACTGCGAGTTCCGCGTCCAGCCAGGGCCGGCAGGCGTTGATTTCGGAGTAACGCGGCTTTTTGTGAATACGGCGTTTACCGCGTGCATCGGGTACCCACTTGAAATGTTTAACCACGTTAGTCAGGTAAACAACGTTTCGGTCGACTCCTACCTGCGCGAGGGCCTGGTCGAGCAGCTTTCCTGCGGGCCCGACAAAGGGGCGTCCCGCTAGATCCTCGCGATCGCCAGGCTGCTCGCCGACGAACATCACCCTGGCGTGCGGTGAACCTTCGCCGAAGACAGTTTGAGTGCCGCTCTTCCAAAGATCGCATGCCCTGCAGTTGGCCGCAGCCTTCCGCAGGGTTTGAAGACTGGGGTGCGGCGGTATCAGCGCAGCTGCGGTTATGATCGTTTCCCTTTTCATAGCCCGCGTTGAGATGAAGCTTTCGCCTTCACCGTTTTCTTTTTGTACGCGACAACGATGGGAGGCATCCAAGTCAGCGCAAGTGGCTATTGAGCAGCGACTTGTACGAAAGAGGCTGTCCGGGGGAAGCGGATTGGTAATACGAAGCCCTCCCCAAGGGAAATACAGTAGACACTGTATATGATTCCGAGCTTTTCGCTTATAAGTTCGCCCCGAACATCGACGGTTGGACTAACCGGGTTGCGAGCAGGACAAATTCAGATCAGCATCGAGGGACCCATGCTGGCACATTGTGTAAATCCTACTTGCTGTGCTCCATTGCACTCATATTCTGAAGGAAGGCTATTTCAATTTGAAGTTGTGTCCATTTCAATCGCCGCGAGTGACGATACCAGTCAGCCGTTTGATGAAAAGCCGGAGCGGCAGACAACGCATTTCTGGTTGTGCGGCCGTTGTGCGGACACCATGACTCTGGCGCTTGAGCCATTGCGAGGGTTGAAGGTTATTCCCCTTGGTCCAGGTGGGTCCGAGATCCCGGAACTGGGAGATTTGAAACTGCCGGATGAGGAGCCGCAACAAACCAACAGTTGCTAGTGCAGGCAAGGTATTGAAGTTGAAAGAGTTCGCGCAGTTTATGAGACTCTTTGGTTGGAACGGATCGACGTGTTTCGTGCTTTTCTTCACTTCCTGTTCGAAGCTTTGCACAATCAAAAATAATCATATACGTTAACGGAGACGTCCACATCGAAAGCAGAGTAGCGGGAACGGGCGACATTGCTGAGGGAAAGGGAATGCACTAAACTTGCAAGCTGACGGCCTGTACGAGCCGGACCTGTTCCCTGCTCTTGATCAGTGTTGTTCGCATAGCAGGTTTCGAATCTAGAGGATTCGGCTACGAACGAGGTTTGGCCATTGTGGTGCTGTACCGCGATAGGCATTGCAAGGTTGGGGGCCGCGTAAGGATGGGTGTTGGGTGAGCGGATCTCTTGGAGGTGAGTCTTGGCAGCCTTTAGAATTTTCATAGCTGATGATCACGAAGTTGTCCGGAAAGGCTTGTGCTCGCTATTGCAGGCGCAGCCGGACTGGGAAGTTTGCGGCGAAGCCGCCGATGGCCGCCAAGCCGTGGAAAAGGCCCAGCAACTGAAGCCGGACGTAGTAATACTCGACATCGGTATGCCGAGCCTGAACGGACTAGAAGCCACGCGGCAAATCCTGAAGACCAATCCCCATGCGAAGGTGCTTATCCTGACTTTGCATGATTCGGACCAAGTGGTGCGAGAGGTTCTCAACGCCGGCGCCCGTGGATTTCTTTTGAAGTCCGACGCCGCGCGCGATCTGGTTGCCGCGGTGGAAGCCCTGCGCCGGGATAAGACTTATTTCACTTCCAAAGTCGCCGCCATGGTCCTGGAGGGCTATCTCAAGGGCGGCACACCTTCCACCCCGGTGACGGTTGGACGCAACCGGCTGACGCCTAGGGAGCGTGAAATTGTGCAACTGCTGGCTGAAGGTAAGAGCACAAAAGAGGTGGCGGTGGCGCTGGGTCTAAGCGTGAAGACTGCGGAAACTCATCGCTCCAATATCATGCGCAAGCTGCAGCTCCACTCGGTGAGCGACCTGGTACTTTACGCCGTTCGCAACAACATCGTTCACGTAGTGCAGGCGGGGATCGAATAGAAAATTCTTGCAGCCCTATGCCGCGGAATCATCCTCAGCGGGGCCGGGGATGCTAGATGGCGGGTCGCTGGCGGGATAGGAATCCGCCAGAGTTTTATCCATCATTTTCTCTCGCAGTTCCTGCTCCGCTTTTTCATTTACCTCGCCATCCTCGGGATCTCTTCCTGTCTTGCCATGGGCTGGGTCTTTGGTGGCGCACGAATTATCCTGTTCTTTTTCAGCCATAAACACATCCTCCTGGTCGACGCCGTAGTTCAGTCCGGCGACGGACCTTCCGCGGCGACTAATTCCGACTTTCGCACCGGTGGACGACTGATCTCTTGAACCGTGCTGGGACGTTTTCGCGGTGGGGTGTTGTCCAGGTTTACCGGCTTGCGCTCCTGGGCGGAGCGGTAGAGGGCGCGAATGATGCGTACGTCCTGTAATCCTTCCACGCCAGAAGGTTCGGGCTCTTTGCCTTTGATGATGCAGTCTGAAAAGTAAATCAATTCTGAAGCGAACTGGTCACGTTTGGGAAATCGCACCGTCTTCTTTTTGCCGCCGATATCGAGATGATGCTGCAAGCCGGTCGCATATTCATACGCAGGATCGACGCGCAAAACGCCCTTGGTGCCGACGACGGTGTAGGCAGAGACATCGGCGGCGCCGAAGCTGCACGCGAAAGTTGCGGCGAGGCCACGCCGAAAACGCAGGGTCGCGAAAAAACTTTCTTCTACTTCACGGAATCGCGGGTCGCCACTATTTTCAGCAGCGCCGAATACCTCTTCCGGCTCGGCCCGGAACAGATAACGCGCCGCGTTGATGCAGTAGATGCCGATGTCGTACAGCGTTCCTCCACCCTTCTCCTTCTGCAGACGAACGTTACCCGGTTTGACCTGCATAGTGAATACTGAGTCGAAGACTCGCGGTTCTCCCAATTTCCCAGACTGTACCAACTCGACTGCCCTGAGATTGGCCTCCTCAAAATGAAGCCGGTAGGCGATCATCAATTTGATATTGTTCTTTTCCGCCGCAGCGATCATCGCCTGACAGTCTTCCTCGGTCACCGCCATCGGCTTTTCACAAAGAACATGGACACCCGCCCGAGCGGCTGCTTCGGTATAGGCGCGATGCATGTGATTGGGCAGCGTGATATAGACGGCGTCTACTTCGCCGCTCTCCAGGCATTCGGAAAATTCTTCGTAGGAATACGTGTGCGGGACACAGTACTTCTTGCTGAGTTTTTTGAGTTTGGTGGGATTGTCGGAGACCAGCGCGGTCAATTCAGAATTGCGGGCATGGGCGAAGGCCGGTAACACCGCGTTCTGGGCGATGTAGCCCAGTCCTACCACGGCGTACCGGATCTTCTTTCCCCTTACCGAGTTGCGCTTCTTTACCTTTACCGAGTTGGCCATGAAAGGTGATCCGCTGCACTAGGCTGCCGGCTTAGATCTGCGCCCAGCGGTCTTGCGGCGGCTCGATACTTGCTCTTCTTCTTCCTCTGCTCCGCCTTCGATTGCTTCAACGTTAATTTGTTCGGCGATCTCCGTCAGCGTCTCGTCGGCTTCCTTTTCTTCTTCCAGCGTCTGTTCGAGCAGAGCGGCAGCTTCTCTGTCGCCCAGCAGGGTCGCGTAGGTTCGTACGCAGCCGTATCCCGCGATCTCATAATGTTCAACACGCTGAGCAGCCGCGATCATTGCCGCATCCTTCACCTCTTCTTCCATTTCATCGTCTTCAATGACTTCGCTGGCTTCTTTGATCAAGCCTTCCATACCTTTACATTTCTTTCCCTTGGGATCTTCTCCGATGCGGTCAAATATCTTTTCCAGCCGGGCCGCGTGCTGTTTGGTTTTCTCCAGATGTTCCTCGATGGACGTGCGCAACTCATCCGAAGATGCGGCTTCCACCATTTTTGGCAATGCTTTAATCAGTTGATTTTCGGCAGAGTACAAATCTTGGAGCTGTTCGACGTACAGATCTTTTAATGAACTGGATTTCACAATGCGCCTCCACGATTAGGTTGAGTTTAGGTTGAGTTTGAATGCAATACGAAAAATACAATTAAGAAAAAGAGGAATGGAGCCCGGAACTGCACCCGCCGCTGCGCTCACCCGCTAACAAGAGGCGAGAAGCAGGGCCAGCCTCACTACGAGACCGGCGCCTGCTCGAGTGGTGGGTTTGATAGAGGGCAACTTTCATGTCGAGAAGCATAGGGTCGTACTGCAAGGCGAACAATCCTGCTGACGCTGTACTTTCCCTAAGGAATTTCTGTAGCGATTTTGCGGAACCGATCACGAGTGAACTTTCTCCAGCGCTGACCCGGCGGCGGCGCGTTTAGCAAATGTGAAATGGTCTCGCGACTCGCCCGCCCTCGCACACTCAATCTCCCATTACTTGAGTGAGCACATCTTTCCCGGGTCCGCAGCGCTGGCTTTCGGTTTCTTTTATCAGTTGAACCGTGTACGTCCGAGGTGGGACTTTATCCACCTGCTTCTCGCCGACCAATCCAGAGTGCTATGTATTTTTCTCGCGGGAAACACTGTAGGGACGCTACAGACTAAAGGGTCATTCGCTGGCTCTGCGTGCGGTTTCCCTGTATTTTTTCGCCACACGATTTGCTTTTTACGCACTTTAATTGCGGTTCCGCGCATTTCACTGTGGTACAGCAACTTATCAAAACCCATACAGAGTGCACCGGATGGACCGGAGCAGCTACGCCACCTACTCTCAACCATGCAAGCGCACCTATTGTAAGACGCATGACCAAGAGCCTGATCCGTTGAAAGGAGATTCAAGTGAGCCACCCAGATTCCACCCCTCGGTTCGATACGGACCTTGACCTAGTAAGGCGAGCTCAGCAAGGCGACTCCGATGCATTTTCATCCTTATTTTATGCGCACAAGGCGAGGATTTACTCCGTCTGCCTGCGCATGACCAACAATACTGCGGAAGCTGAGGACTTAACGCAAGATGCGTTTCTGCAGGTTTTTCGCAAGTTACAAACTTTTCGTGGCGACTCCGCGTTATCCACATGGCTGTATCGCATCGCAGTGAACACTGTGTTGATGCACTTCCGCAAAAAGGCATTGCGTCAGGTCTCTCTCGACGAGCCCTTTAGCCAGGACGCGAAGATGGTCCGCCGCGAATACGGAAGTAAAGATGACCGGCTAACCGGCTCGGTCGATCGCATCGCATTGGCACGCGCGATCAAGGAACTGCCCGCGGGCTATCGAACAATCTTCCTGCTGCATGAAGTCGAAGGCTATGAGCACCAGGAAATCGCGCAGCTCCTAGATTGCTCCGTAGGAAATTCAAAATCACAACTGCACAAAGCCAAGCTGCGCATTCGTGAGTTGCTCGGATACGCCCGGGCGGAAACTCAGGACGGAGCAAAACAGCCGGAGACGGCTCGCCAGCGGTCGAAGTCTTCCCGCGCGCAGGATCAGGAATTGTCGCCGGCACTCTTGCTGGAGGCTTGGGAGGAAGTGGCGATCGACGAAGAACAACAAGAGGCGGTGGCAGTGGTCTCGGCGGCGAGCGCAGCCACTCCGCAGCTCATCGGATCCAACGCGTGATGTTCATTAGCAATTGCATACGAGTTCAAAACAGGCCCATGAAGGCGAAGACAACGTGAACATTGGTGTAATCGTAACCATTGCTGGTGGTCGCCACTCTGAGACCGATGACGGACGGGGCGCACGGCACAAGCGCATCGACAACAACGCCAATGCTAAAGCCACATCACAACTGCTCATGGGTTCGCCGGTGGGTTCCTGTGATGTGCTCGGGCAAAGCATCATCGATCGAGTTGTAGCCCGGCTTCGCGGTTTTGGGGCACAACGGATCTCGATCATCTCGGAAGGGCCGCTTCCGGGTTGCACCGCCAGCAGTGGCAGTGGTTCTCTTTACCGCACCGGATCAACCCCCGGGTTTTGGCCGGCCTGGGATAGCGTAGTTTCCGAATACCTGAATCAAGGTGTGGAAACGTTGCTGTTAGTTCGCCTCGGACCTTATGTCGAGCTTGATTTGCGCGATTTGCTGCGTTTTCATCGGGAGAGTGCCAGCCCACTCACTCAGGTGTACAACCGGCACACCGCGCTTGATTTGGTGGTGGTGGACGCTGCGCCGCTACGGGAGGGCACGGGTTCATTTCGCACCCGCCTCAGCGCGCTGATTCCGCAACGCCAACGGTACAGCTTCACTGGATACACCAATCTTCTGGCAGAGCCAGCCGATTTCAGACGATTGGTGCAAGACGCGTTCTCCGGGCAATGTGGCATGCGTCCGGTGGGCCGTGAAGTTCGTTCAGGGATTTGGTACGGGGAGAGAGCCAGAGTGGATCGCTCAGCCACCATCCTGGCTCCGGCATTTATTGGCGCCGAGACTTGTATAGAAGCGTCTTGCACCATTAGTGGCGCCACCGCTGTGGAAAGGCAGTGCGAAGTGGACTGCGGCACCACCGTGGACGACTGTTGTGTGCTTCCCGGCACTTATCTGGGCATGGGTCTCAATGTCCAACATGCTCTAGTAAAAGGGTCGAAGCTGTTTCATTTGAATCGTGACATCGAGGTGGAGATCAGTGATTCGCGTTTAATCGGCACTACTTCTCCTTCTCGGCAGTTGAGTAGAAGAGCGCGATCCGTGCTCGGACCGAGCGGGACGTTCGGCTTAAATTTGGTAACCCGCTCCTCGCAATTAGCATCTTTATTGACTACCCGCCGGTTTGGACGTGGCGACTGAGTGCGCCGGAAGGCCCACCTCTTCTGTGCCACGGCTACCGACGGCAAGTGACCAAAAAGGGGGCCCATCATGGTGATTAAGTTGCCAGAACACGTTAGTGCTAAAGAAGCGCGCACTTTTATGCGTGCGCTGCAGCCCGAACTCAGGCGCGACAGACCTCGTGTGGTGGTTGATATGTCGGCCGTCAAAGATATCGATACGGCCGCATTAGATATGCTGCTGGAATGCATGTCGAAAATCGCGCGACGGGACGGTGCGGTGAAGCTGGCGGGAATTTCGCCAGAGGCGGCAACTGTTCTGGAACTCACCCGGATGGATCAGATTTTTGAAATGTTTCCCACGGTGTCGGAGGCGGCATCGAGCTTCAGCGTGGCGCCTGTGGATAATAAGCTGTCTGACGAGGCTTCACCACAGCCAGCCGTCGCATAGCGCTTATCGGAAGTCGGGACTCGAGTCTCAAGGAGTGGGTATGAATCGCTGGACGGAAAAACTGCTCGGCGTAATTCTGGTATTCCTGCTGTCGGGGCTGCAGCCGGCCATGCTGCTGGCACAACAGGCGCCCGCAGAGACGCCGGCCCAGGCTGAGCAGCCACAAGCTCAACCGCAAACCGCGCAGCCGCAGGAGCCGAACCAGACACAACCGCAGTCGGAAAATCCCGATCGCCAGGACGTGGAAGACAAGGCATCTCAGGAACTTATCAATCGTAATCATTTGCCTGACAGTCCTGGGGCAACGAAACCGCAGACCGAGCAGGAAAAGGCAACGCCAGCAGTGGCGCAGACACCAGTTCGGAGCACACCGCAGCCCACGGGAACAGCCGCGGCTCAAGCTGGGAAACTCAGCGGCAATGCAGCATCGCGACCAGCTGGCGCTGCGATTGCACCGGCAAAGCAACGTCAAGTTCGATCGTTTCTGATAAAGATGGGCGTTATTGCAGGTGCGGGAGTAGCGATCGGAACCGTGGCTGCGTTGTCAAAGGGTACGTCACCGAAACCGCCAGGCGCTCGCTGAGTCATAAGGCAAATTTTCTATCGTAATGGGGGAGTCATTGAATCCAGCGGCGGTTAAGGAGACCCAATCAGAATCCTGCCCGGACGTCTTGCTGAGTTTTTCCGGCATGGATGGATCCGGGAAGAGCACGCAGATTGATCACCTCTGCAATCAGCTCATTGACGCCGGTCTTCCCTTCGTGCGGCTGGCATTCTGGGACAATGTAGTTGCGTTTCCACGATGGCGGGCAGGTTTCAGTCACAAATTCCTGAAGAGTGATGGCGGTATCGGCGCGCCTGGTAAGCCGGTAAATCGCAATGACAAAAGCAACCGCGCCTGGTATCTGATCTTGGCTCGCTCCGCTCTTTTTGTCTTCGACGCTCTTAATCTGAGGCGCGTAGTAGCGAAGACCAAAGCCGAGGGAGCTCGTATCATCGTGTTTGATCGTTATATTTTCGATCAACTCGCAACTCTTCCTTTGGAGCATCCCCTGGCGAGAACCTATGCACGCGTGATAATAAAACTCGTTCCACGTCCAGACGTCGCGTATTTGCTGGATGCCGACCCTCAGGCAGCCCGGGAACGAAAACCAGAGTACCCTTTGGACTTCTTGTATAAATATCGTCGCTCGTATCTCTCTTTGCGGGATATCGCAGGCTTAACTTTGATTGAGGCGCGTTCCGAGGAAGAAGTTCGCCTGGCCATTTCACAAAAACTGCAAAAGTGCGTTCCGCTGCAAGGTCCGCAACTGGATTACAATTCCCTGGCGTCTGTTTGATGTTGCTAATCTGGCCTGGGCTCTGGCGAGCTTGATCGCAAAGTCATCGTCTCCGTCACTTTCCCACTTTCACCGGCATCCCATATACAGGCTAAATCTCACCGAAACAGGTGTTTGCATGAACCAACGCGTGCGTGCCGCAGGCCATCCAAGGAGGAGCACAGGTTCTGCTTTGCTATGACATCCAACCCGCAAGCTGAGAAATTCGCGCTTGTCATCCCGACGCTGAATGAGGCGGGCAACATTCCAACCCTGTTCCAACGGATGCAAGCCGCCCTTGCGCCCGTGAATATCGATTACGAACTGATCGTAGTGGACGACGACAGTCGGGACGGAACGGCAGATGTGGTGCAAGCCTACGGTGTTCGTGATCCGCGAATTCGGCTGCTGGTGCGGAAAGGGGAACGCGGATTAGCCGGCGCAGTGATCCACGGATGGAAACATACGGACGCGAACTGGCTGGGCGTGATCGACGCCGACTTGCAGCATCCTCCGGAAATTCTGCCTGAGCTGTTGAATGCAATTCGCGGCGGTAACGATATCGCGATCGCCAGCCGTTACGTGACCAAGAATACTGTTACCAACTGGAACAAGATGCGTCAGCTCATCTCTCTCTGCGGCACCTGGGCGACCATGCCGCTACAAAGGCCGGGGCTTCGGATCAAGGATCCACTGGCGGGATTTTTCGTAGTGCGTCGCGAGTGCATTGAAGGAATTGAATTGCAACCCCAGGGCTTCAAGATCCTTTTGGAAATCTTGGTCAGAGGGAGGATTCGCAAAGCCAAGGAAATACCGTATCAATTCGCTCAGCGCCACGCCGGTGCGAGCAAAGCGGATGTGAAAGTGGCTTTACAGTATCTGACTCTTCTGGGAAAACTTTCTCGATACGCGATCTTCAGGCCCGGTAACCAATGAATATTTGTTTAGTGAGCGCGTTCCCACCCAGCCGTGAAGCACTCAACGAATACGGGTACCACCTCGCGCTTGAGCTCCAGGAAATTCCTGGTCTTTCACTCACGATCCTGGGAGACGATCTTCCCGCGCCACAATCTGAATTGCACGGATTTTCTGTAATTCGTTGCTGGGCGTTTAACAGCATGGCAAATCCCTGGCGCTTGCTGCTCGCGATCCGGCAGCTGAAGCCCGACGTGGTGTGGTTCAATCTGGGTTTCGCCAGTTTCGGAGGCAAGCCGCTGCCCGCATTCGCCGGAATCGGAATCCCCGCAATGGCCCGAATGTCCGGCTTCTATACTCACGTCACGCTTCATCAACTGATGGAGACGGTAGACCTGAAAGATGCCGGCGTCCGCTTTCCCGGCTTGTATCGCGCGGCAGGATTCATGGCGACACAATTACTTCTGTTTGCCAATTCCATCTCAGTTTTGCTGCCGGCGTATCGCAGCATCATTCGCGAGAAATATGGACGAGGCGCAGTGTACGTGCGCAACCACGGGATTTTGTCCGGCCGGCCTGAGTATCCGGCATTGTCCAAGCGAGGCAATCCTGAGCACCGTATTCTGGCGTTCGGCAAGTGGGGCACATACAAGCGCTTGGAACTGATGGTGGAGGCTTTCGAAGCTGTGGCGCACAAGTTTCCGCAAGCGCGATTAATCGTGGGCGGGACTGATCATCCTAAAGCGCCAGGCTATATGGAATCCATGGCGCGGCAATGCCGTGAACATCCCCAGATCGAATTTATTGGTTACGTTCCAGAAGACAAAATTGCCGAGCTCTTTCAAGGTACCAGCATCGCGGTGATGCCGTATTCCTCGTCTGCCGGATCCAGCGGTGTGGCTCATCTGGCCTGCGCTTACGGAGTGCCGATTGTGGCCTCTGATATCAACGATTTTCGCCAGCTCGCAGAAGAAGAAGGCCTGGCGATTGAACTCTACCAGGCCGGGAACGTGAAAAGCCTGGCGGACACCATGATTGCTCTATTGGAAAATCCCGAACGCCAGATGGAAATGGCGATCCAGAATTTTTCTGCAGCACTGCGAATGAGTATGCCGGAAATTATTCGTCAGTATCTGCGGACGTTCAATCTGCAGCAACAGCTTGGCCTGCTGGCTTCGGTATCCAGGCTGCGAAGATTGCCTCGCTGGTTGCCTTTGCGTCCTCGGCTGGCCCGTCTGGCGGCTCGGAGATTTTTAGGAAGGCTCTCCGTAACGCCGCCAGCAAGCGCAAATCCTGGCCTACTTGATGGTGAGAGTGACCAAAGTAGAGATGTGTTGATTCCCGGAATCTCCGTTGACCGCGATCTGGAAGGTTCCAGCCGAAGCGCCAGCCCCGGAAACTTGCGGAATATTGCCCCCGCCGCACGACAGGAAAACACAGCTCATCAGAACGATCGTACTCAAACCCAGAAGCTGCCACATCCTCTTCCTGCCCGACCGGCTTCCGGCGATGGACAACCCCGCTATGCCGAAGCCAGACAAAAGGAGAGCGTAACTCCTCCCGTCGCTATTCCGATCGTGGAACGGCAAGGAGGCCACGCCAGCGGAAATAGTCAGGGTGGAGCTGACAGCTTGACTTCCTGGAGTGATCGTCGGCGGCGAGAACGAGCAGACGGCTCCCGCGGGTAGATTCGAGCACGACAGAGAAACCGGATTGTGGAACGATCCCGAAACCGGCGTGACCGTCACCAGCGAACTCGCCGGCTTGCCTGCACTCACATTGAGAGCTGCCGGTGTGGCGCCCAAGGCGATGGTTCCTGCCGTCTGAGGGCTCGCTGAGCATGCTGCAAACTTCACCGCAGCCGACATTTGATTTCTCATTGTTGGCTTTCCCACGGCTTGTACGAACGCCTGGTAAGTGCCCGGTTCCAAGGAATAGCTGCATAAGTTTAACGAACGAGATCCCGGTGGCATGGTGTTCAACGGCATCAGATTCTCCCCGTCGCTACTGATGTACACCACATAGTGGTCGATCGTGTCCTCGTAGGCATTCACGTTCCACTGCAAGGAATTGCCAGCCATGCCTGCGGACATGGTGAAGCAGTTGTCGATACCGGTTTCGATCTCCGTTCCTTCTTCATAATCATTCCACGTTACCAACTGCAAGGCATCGAGTTGGTTGGTGGAGTTGTAGAAGCTGTTGATTTCGTTAAAGGTCTGCAACCAGGTGTGGCCGCAGCGTTGGGTCACGATGCGATTTTGTCCCCACGAAGCGAGCGTATCATTGAAACCTTTGTAGGCCGCTCCGATGGTTTCCTTCAGTGGCAGGGTCAAACCCGTCTTATAGAATTTCGTCAAATAGCTCATACCAAAATCGGTGACGTTCACAATCACCCAGGAATAACTACCTGCGCTTGCGGTGTGCGTGAAACCACCACTGTGTTGAAAAACGAAGGCTGGATGAGTACTGGTGGCTGCGTTGACCGCGTTCCAGTCGACGGTGTAATGCAGGTCGATATCAAAGCTGGTGATCACCGGCCGCCCATTGATTCGCATATATGCGGGCGACGGAACAAAAGTCTGCTCCACGTACTGGACTTGTTCAATCAACGCCTGCTGCGGCGTACAGCCTCGGCAGGAGCTCAACTTTATCGCGCCTTTATCCACCATGGTGGCGAAAGTGAAGCCCGGATGTTGTTCGGCCTCCGCCATTACCGCCAGCGTGGTTTTATTGCTGAAGGTATCTCGAAATCCGTACCAATCGATGATCACACCATCAATGCCGCGGCTGATCATGTCCGTGATTTGACGATGGATTTGCGCTGGATCCTGCGAGTGATATCCCACATTCATGTGGCGCGAATCGCCAAACCAGGGCATCAGATGCGCGTAGATCTTGGTATTTGCTCCAGGATACAAGAGCGAATGAATATCCAATTTGCTGGCGTTGCCAGCGGCAATATTTCCATTGCTCTGGGATTGGAACGAATTCGCGCCGCTGGTGTTGTTGGAAGTCTGCGCGCGCAGCGTTGTGGTGGGAACGATTTTGAGGCTTCCGGCTGCTAACGTCGCCGGCAAAGTAAAGATTACAACAGCGATTGCAAGTACCCCGTGTCGCATTTCTCCTCCTGAGCGCTAAGTACGGGGCTAGGAAACTGATCCTGCTGAGTTCCGAAGCCCGATCGACCTACGTTCAGAGGACACCCAGCTCGGCTCGGGGGTTCTACCGGGCCGGGCGCCTGTCTTAACCTGGGAAATGCGCACCCCCAACGCGAATTGAAGGTGCAGTTATTTTTTTACTGACAACTATTTCAATGTCTTCAAACTAGAAGCACTGAAATCTAGGGAACGTGGCACCTGCTGAAAGCTTGTTGAACACACTCTTCTGCTGCTGCTGATACGACCCGTTTATCAATGTGTAATGCACCCATTGCACCAGGCCATATTTTTGACTCAAGTAGTACTCCTCTTTGTCACCACAACTGCCGTAGCTGGTATTGCAGTTGTAACGATAGCTGACCACCAGTGTGGGCATATTGTTCGGCAGACTTCCGCCGAACGAGAGATTGTAGGGTCCCCAAACCTGATTGACTCCCTTTTTCAATCCGTGCGTTGTGTAATGGGCGCAATCGGTGTGTATGTCGTAATTGGTGTTGCTGACGTAAATCGTGGAACCAGGAAATCCGCCCTTGCTGCAACGGGCGCTCAAGGGCATGTTTGTGTTGTTCGTGGATTTCTTGTAGCTGCTCGGATTGTTCCAAGCGTACTCGGTGATCCACAGATAGATGTACTTGCTGTCGTAAAGCTGGATGTCCCACGGGCTCCCGTTTCCACCCTTGGTCCAGTAAAATTTGTCCTTGTACACAGTGGTGTACAAAGGATTCGCACTACCGGAGAGATGAGAACTGCCCCGCATACTTGAATCCATCGTCATCCAATCCAGCATGTCGTAGGTTCCGCTGGGACAACTCATGGTTGATTCAGCGTGCGCGAGGTTGGTGGCTGGGAACAGCCCGAAACACAAAAGCATGACCGCTGCAAAAAAGATTGCCTTCAACGTCACTAAAACACCCCGTGATTCCGTCTTCTCGCCTTGACCCGAATTCCCACCCGAGGCAGAGAACTCTCTGGCCTTCGCCAAACCAAGACCGGATCGAGACAAGATTTAACGGTTGATTTCTTTGCAGATTAGCTGGTTTCGCGTGAAAAGGGCAATAAGTCAAAAGCCCTACACCCTGTGGAAATCTATACAGTGAACACTGTATTTTTTGGTCTTTTTGCCCTGAGGGGTGTCAATGTAAGCCTTTTGTTATCAATAAAAGATTGCATCAAGGGGCCAAAAAAGCCAAATGGACGGTATCATTTTGGGAGTATTTCGGGAGTAAATGCTACTCGCAAAATTTGTCACTAAAGTAACTTACTCACTTTTGGTGCACCGGCAGGCCCGGGCAGCCAAATCATAGTGGCAGGAGTTCAGCAGCGATCAAGAGGAACGGAACAATTTCCGTTACGGAGGTGTCCAGCGAGATGAGGAGTGCGTTTAGAGATGAGAGTCCTCGTTCTAGCAGTTCTGCTTTGTTCGCTGGCGTTGGGAGATCTGGAACACAAAGGCGAGAGTCGTGTTTACCTCTCTGAGGGTGTTGGGAATCGCCTTGTCGTGCATCGGGTTCTGCCCACCTGCCCTGATGATGCTTGCAGTCAGTGCGAGGCGGCGGAACTGGTTCTAAAACTGGTGATAAACAAAAACGGAACTGTGAAACAAATCACCGTCGTGCGCGCCGGTGACTCGAGACTCGCCGGAGCGGCATTGGACGCCGTTAGGCAGTGGCGCTACGGGCGGTACATGCTCAATGGCAGCCCGGTGGAGTACGAGACCAGTACAACGATTAAGTCTTGGATGTGCGGGGCCTAATTCTTCCGATTGCGAAGACACCGGGTAATGCCTGCGACCTCCGCCCTGAACGAGAAGCGGTTCCCGCAGTGGAAATTTCTTCTGGACAGCCAGTAACTTCCAGCTTTCCAACCGCTCTGCGCAATCGGCTGAAACGTAAGTTGCCGGTTGAACCTTGGTTACTTGCCCCGCTCGCGAACGGCGTATGAGGATGCATTTTAAAGGAACCCAAAGAGCCGGAAAGGGGTGCGCGTGGCCGCTTCTATGGCAGTAACGGTTACCAACTTTTCCCGGCGAAACGGGTTCTAACATTACAAGACAAAGGGGCGAACCCAAGATGAGTAGTCGTCCAATCTCCTGTTTCACGGTTTTGATCATCGCCATTTTTCTGGCGGCATCGGCTTTTGCTCAGGCTAAGCCGCCTGCGCAAGATACCGGTCTCACTTCGTACGTGGAGTTTGGTGGTACCACGAACTCCGCTGGGCAAGTGTACGAACTCGACTCCAACATTGGATACAAGCTCACCGAGCACTTCGCTATGGATATGGGCGTACCAATTTATTTCGTGAACGCATCCAGTTCGACTACGGGCGCGACATCCAGCAGGCGGTTTGGGAAATCCTTCTGTGAATCTGCGGTGGAAGTATCTGCATCCCGCGGTCAATTTTGCTTCCGTCGTGACGGGGTCGGCCCCGTTGGCAGATAGCAAGCTTGGTCTGAGTACGGGACGGGCAACGTTTGATTGGACGAACCGATTGGATCATTCGTTCTCGCGGACGCCCTTCCTGGAAGCTGGCTTTTCCAACACAACCTCCGATTCGCGGCTTTTCCGGCGCCCTTACACGACGCTGGGCCTCAACTCACATTTTCGCGGAGGCGCGGAAGCGGATGTTTGGAAATCCATCAGCGTCGGCGCCGCGGCGTATGACATTCAGCCCTTCGGCAACCAGACGGTTTTCAGCCGCGTGACGGGAACACCGGGTGGAAACGGCGCCGGCGCTACGCACGGACGGAACTTCCAGTCCAGCCAGCAAACCACCGGAACGGCGGACATTGCGCGCGACAATGGCTTTTCCACCAGCGTGGATGCCAGTCTAACGCCTTATCTCGATGCCGAAGTGGGATACACGCGCAGCGTTCATTACGACTTGAATTCAGTTTCGTTTTCGCTAGGTCTAAATGTAGGACATCTGCTCCGCAGGGGCGCACATCAGTAATGGGCTTTTTGCGGCAGATGAACACTTAAGTCACGAGGTCAACTCAAATGAAGATGACACGAATTCCAATGCTTAGTCGGCCACGAAGGCGCTCGATGCCCCACTAGCATGGCGATTGATGGGCGCCCGGTTTGGAGCGCCCAGTTCGATGAGTCGGACCGGGTCAAAGAGCTGGAGCTGGCGGACGCAGGAACCTTCCGATTCGTATACGCTGTAGATTCATCAGGCGCTGCCACCCAAGTGGACATCAAAGACCCGGGGAATAACGTGTTGCGCATCACTTACGACCGCTCGGGATATCGCTTGGAGCACATTGCCATCGGCAAGACGTTGCCTGCCCTACGGTAATCGGTTTCAAAAACATGGCCTCGAGAATTGACTAATGTCAACGCGCAGCTCTATGCTTGCGCGGAAAGCCAGGCTCCCGGTCTGCGTGGTCGCTCCAGGGTACCCTCCATGCGCTGACCCAGAATTTGCAATTGCGGATTTTGCATCTTACTTTCCGCAACGACTTAAAGTGTTGGTGTCGGCAAGAACAGAATGGACGACGCACCTAAGATTTTGTTTGTGGATGACGAAGAGACCATCCGGCTGACTCTTCCGCCGGTCTTGCAGTCCTACGGCTTTAGCGTGACCTGTGCAGCAACCGTGTCGGAAGCCCTAGATGTCATAAGGCAGCAAAGCTTCGATGTTCTGATCAGTGACTTGAATATTGGTCATCCGGGCGATGGCTTTACGGTTATCAGCGCGATGCGTAGCGCTCAGCCCGATGCTGTCAGATTTGTTCTCACCGGCTACCCTGCATTTGAGAGTGCTTTAGAAGCCATCCATGAAGAGGTAGACGATTACTTAATCAAACCAACTGAAACGGAGCCGCTGGTTGAAAAGATTCGCTCCAAGCTGGCAAAACGAAGCCCTGCCCCAGGCATTCTCCGCCAGCGGCTCACGCAGGTAATCCGAGAAAACCGGGAATCCATAACCGAACATTGGCTTCAAGCAGCGAAGCACGATCCTGAAATAGCGGCCATTCCTATCACAGACTCGGTGCGCGAGTACGGCGTACCCTTACTATTGGATGTGGTTACAGATGTCGTACACGGGCGGGAGATCACTGCTGAGGACCGGAAATCCTATGCCCGACACGGGGCACGCCGCCACAAACAAAGTTACACAGTTCCTTTACTGGTTCGGGAAACCCGGCTGCTGCAGAGCTCAGTTGCGGATTGCGTCCAAAACAATTTCGATAGGATTGAGATTAATCACCTGATCCCGGACATGTTGCATTTTTTCGGGACGGTTGAGGTTCTGCTGGAATTCTCGGTACGCGCATTTATTCAGCAAAGCAACTCTGAAACCGCGTCCGGTCGCAAGGGAACAAAGAAAATCGATCGGACCGCCCGGTAGCGAGCAGCGAGGTACGCCTCAGTATCCTCGAGCCCGACGTGCAACGGACGTACCGATCCCTCGCGGGGTCACAAAGGCTGCGACACTACCCAACCCGAGCATGTTCACCGCTATCGGACGACGCCGGTCTAGTGAGGGGTGAGCCGCTTGGAAATCAAAGAGGCGTGGAGCACGTCCTTGTCCCACGTGCCTAAGACGATCACGCGGTCATTGTCGTTGACCTGACTGGCATCGATATCGTTGACCTTCTTGCTGTGGTGCTCTTGACTAGCCCATTTTGTCGAGCTGTCGTACTGAACCGTCTTCTCGACATTGGTTCCTAGCGAACGAACCGTCAGCTCGGATTTGTCCTTATTGCTCCTAATGACAATACCCTCCAACCGGCTCTGTTTTGCGGCCTTGGTCTTGGCCGGCGTCCCTTTCATCTCCATGCCGCCCTGTTGCTCTTGCGAAAACACCAACATTGACAGGGAAAAGGCAAGTACAGTCGCGAAAAACAGCTTTTTCAACATGTCACATCCCCCTTGACTGGAAAAGATTGCCTTGCGGGAAGAAACAATAGACCTTAGGAGAAAAACCCTAACTTGTGAGCTGTTCTTAATACCGCACAGCCCTTTATCGACGGATCTCGGTTTGGTTATCGCTGTGGTGGAGGGGTAGCGAGAGGTTCATTCTGCGGAGCTTGGTCCTGTGGCACTTGACTCTGCGGCAGCTGACTTTGCGGCGCTGGGGTCTGCGGCGTCTCGGCCGGGCGTGCCGGGTTCGATTGCGTGGGCGCAGCGGATTCTGGTTCCGCTACCGTAGAATTGTCGCGGCGTTTGAGCTGAATCGGTCCACCTTCGCGGCGGCGAGCTTCCTGTGTGGCTTGCAGATTCGCCTGCGCACCTTCATCGTTGCTACGAGCAACTTGGCCGAGGGGCAAGCCCTGCATCTCATGACGATTCGCCAGGGTCACGCGTGCACTTGCCTCCCTGGCTTCCCTGGCCGCGGCATAAAATTGATCAGCGGTTTCGTGGTCGCCGTCCATTTCCGCAACGTAGCCCATGTTGTTTAGCGTGAAGGCGTTCCTGGGATCAAGCTTATAGGCCTGCTCAAAATAACTGCGGGCAGCCTGCGAATCGTTTCGGTTGAGCGCGGACACTCCCTGCAGATTCAAGCGTGCGACTCTGTCTTCAGTCGTCTGTTCGGTTTCGAGCCGCCGGCGAACTGCCTTAGCATTATTCGCCGCAATTTCACTGATCGGCTTGCCACGCCAGTGCGGATCGAGCGTAACGATAACTGGATCGGAAGAGTGCACATTCGCGGCCTGACTGTAATAACGGAAAGCCGATTCCAGCTCGCCTTCCGCTTCCATGGTGAACCCGAGATTGTTCAGTGTGAAAGCGTTGCGTGGATCCACTGCCAGAGTCCGCTGAAGAACTTCCGCTGCTTCCTGGGTTCTGCCCTGGGATAGAAGACTCATGGCTTCAACATTGCCGCGATTGATTCTCAGTTCGCGGTTGCCGAAAGAACCCGTGATCTCGGTGAGTTGTTTTCCCTTTAGTTCAGGAACGCTGGCCTGATCGATTGTTGTTTCCGAATCCTGCCTTGACGCCAATTGGTAGTAGCGTTGGGCACGCTCCACTTTTCCCTGGAGCTCGGAAATGTAGCCCAAATTATTTAAAGTGAAAGGGTCGTTGGGATCCAAAAGATAAGCTTTATAGAAAAGTCTTTCGGCTTTATCGAAGTTGTGTTTTTCGATTGCCTTCACTCCGTCGCGATTGAGTTGCTGCACCGGAGTAGGCTTGCTTCGCTTAGGCAAAGTAATGCGCAGATCGCCGGCCCACGCGGGCGAGACACTGGCAATCAGCAATAGGAATGCTTGAAAACTCTTACGTGTCATGAGTCCTGAAAGTCTCCGAACCTCTCGATTCGTGCTTTTTGATGCCCATTCCGCAGTTCGCGTTTCCCCGGCATTCCCCTTATTTTCAGCGACTTTGGCCACTCTTTCGAGGTGAGCTGCATCCAAAGGACCGGAAACCTATGTCTCGCCTCCTGCAACTCTCCATGCTACTAGCGCTTGGCGCTTCGATGAACGCCCAGTCTCAACCAGCGCCGGTTCCGTCGAACTCCAATGAAGCGGCGAAGACCGCGCCAGCTACCACCGCGCCCGCGTCGCATGACCCGTTGTTGGATCTGCCGACATTGCCCAAGAAGAAAGTGTCTTTGATCGGGGGCACGGTGGCGAAACTGGATCCCATTCAGAACCAAGTCACAGTGCAAACCTTCGGCAGCAAACAGAAAATGCGTATGGGATTCGACGTACGCACGCGCTTTTTTCGCGATGGTCAGACGTCCAATCAGCGGGAACTGAAACCTGGTCAGCGTGTGTACGTGGACACCATGCTCGACGGAACTAAAATATTTGCTAAGACAATCTGGATCGAAACCCAAGGCCCGGCAGGAGATGCGCGCGGCCAGGTCATGAGCTACGATCCGCAGGACGGAACTCTTACTCTCAGGGATGAACTTTCGGCGCAGCCTAATAAATTTCATGTTGCACCCACCACAGTAGTGCGGCAGGAGAAAGAGACTCGCTCGGTTGCAGATCTGAAGCCGGGCTCACTGGTTTCGCTCACTTTTGGCGCCCAAGGCGGTGATCACCGCACGGTGAGTGAGATTAACGTATTGGCCCAGCCGGGGTCGTCGTTCTCATTCTTCGGCAAAGTTACCTATGTCGATTTGTCGCGCCGGCTGATTGCCATCGCCAATCAACCTGACAGTAAGACTTATGACATCTACCTGGAGGCGCTGCCCATGAGCGCACTCCGCGATGTGCGGCAAGGATCCGAGGTGGGAATTTCCGCCGTGTTTGACGGCTCACGCTACGTCGCGCGCAGCATTGAGGTCGTTCCCTCCACACCATTGACGCCGGCAGATCGGTAGCGCCGGCGTCTCGCCGGCTGTTTCCGCCAGGTGATCATCAGCTGTCCAAAAGCCGGCGGGGACGCCGGCGCTACGGGGATTAACTGGAGAGTCCTACGCCGGTGTCGGATGACAAACGGGTTTGCGACGCCTGCTCAATCGCGAGGTCGGGATCTTCAAACAAGTAAGCTACGAAATTTCTGGCATAGCGCCATAAGGTTGAGAGATCTGTTTGGTACCAGCAGCATTCGATCATCCGCGGGGAAAAGCCGCACAGGAATTGAAATCGCAGATGGATGTCTTGCGGCGAAACCAGACTGGCAGCGGCCATTCGATGATTGCCTTCGATGATGGTCAGAGGACCCTCTTCATCCAATCCAATGAGTAGCACGGAACTATCGTGCTCCGGTGCGCTGGCCAGTTCGTCGCTCAACGATCGCAGTTTGGCGACAAATGTGTCCGAAGGATGCGAACCTACCCGAGCCCGAATGTGATCCACCATTTCCGTCAAATAAAAATTCCCGTTGGCGAGTTTGCGCCAGTGATTGCGTGGGAACACGCGTATGCGCGCCAGATCACTGGTGCGCAGTTCTACCTGCCACCATTCCGTATCAACGGGGAGTTCACGCCACATTCTGCCACGACGCCGGTACAACAACGCGCGACGCAGTTCATTTTCTGCCGGGTTGCTCAAGTCTGGATGGGTAACGATTTCGCGAAACTGCTCACGATAGCGATCGAATTCAGGTTGATAAAATTCGCTCTTCAGGAACTCAGAAATGACTTCATCTTCCGATACCCGCCTGACCTTTCTCATGGCACCGGCCGAGGGAAAGGCGTCTGCCAGGGGAATCCCGACTTCGGGCTGGGGACTGAGTACTTCTCTCTGAGCGCGGAAGAATGGAACCGACACCGCCAGCAGCAACAGCATCATTACTACGAGTTGAACTGTAATGACCTCCTGCAATGTATTGTGGAAGAGATAAATTCCGCCCACAATCGCCCCGCTGAAACAGAGTTGAAGCCAGCCCACGTTGCCGATTTTCCGGGAAAGTTCATAACTCATGAGCACGACGCCCAACGAGTAAATTCCGGTTGTGGCGGCATAGAGCACCAGCAATGAGGAGTAAGGACTCTGTCCTCCCAAGGGGAAGCCGTCACCCAGGACGCTATGCCATAACGACGAGGGAGCCAGCCAGACCGCAAGTGTGAAAAGCGAAGTAATTAGAACTACCAACAACAGCGCGGTGCTCAGCACAGCTCGGCCGTCGCGCTCATGCGAACGCGCCCGCGCGGAAAAAGGAAACATACTGCTGACCACGGACCACGACAACATGTAAACCACACGTCCCACCAGAGCGATGGTGGCGTAAACCCCAGCCTGCGTTGCGGAAAAGAAATGTTTTACGAGAATAATATCCAGGTTGTTGATAATTACCTGGCCCACAAAAAATACGATGGCTTGAACGCCTTCTTCCAAAGTAGCAGGCACGCCGGCCTGCGCGTCGGTGGACAACTCTCGGCCTGGTTTCGCAACCAGATAAGCAAACACGATAGAAGCGACCACAGCAGCGATCACTCCCGGCACACCAAATCCGGCATGGATCAGCAACAACGCCCCAATCAGCTTGACGATGACTTCCAGAACAAAGTTCCCCGCCAGATGTGGAAAGTCATACATGCCCTGCATTAAACCGCGCCGCACCCCCAGCGGTATGAAGAAGATGGTGCCTGCCGCCAGCATGAGTATGTAATTACGGGTAGGCAGATTCAGATAGGCAGAGAGGATAGGACTGGCCAGCACCAGAAGCAGGCTGATGCCGATGCCGAACATCCAGGCACGACGATGCAAAAAACGGTAAATGCCAACTTTGACCGGCAGGTAATCGGTTTTCGCAACAAATTTCGAGCACAACAACTGAAAGGAAAGCGTGACCGACGACAGCAGCATCAACAACGTATAGACGGCGCTGGCGTGACCGAAACTGGCTGCCCCCAGACCATGCGCGATGGCCAGGTTGTAGACCAGGTTCATCGCGCCTACCAGGCCCGAACTGACCAGCATAATCATGCTGCCGCTCAAGACACGGGCGCGCAGAGTTCCGGCAGGACCGCGGCCACATACACGAGCCGCGCTTTGGCGCAACACCTCGGAAGCGATCGCTATTGGTCCATTACCCAGCAATTTTTTCCAGCCTAAAAAAGTGTCAAACGCACAATCGGAAGCACTTTGGTTGAGTTACCGTCAGTAAAGTTATAGAACGTCTGTTGTTGGAGTCCGAACGAGAAGCGGAGAGGATACGTGACCGGTACATCGCCGAGCCCATCGTTTAATGGACGTTGCACTGCTCGGACGTAAGAGACGAGGAATTGGTTGTTCACATTGTCGTAAGCGTGGAAACCTTCTCCTTTGGACCAGGCGCCGGAGGCTTGCACACTCCAATGCTTACCTGCGGTGTACTCTAAATCGAAGGCCGGCCGCATGGCCTGGGCGATGGCGAAGCGATTGTCTTCCACGCGCCACGATCGTAGATACTCGGCGAAAATAGAGGCCCGCAAATTCTGACCGAATCTGCGCTGCACGCCGAGATACGTGCTGGTGGTGAAGTATTCACGCACCAGCGGACGAAACAACACGTCCCTCGCCGAATAACCGGTAATCAGCGCAGTCTTTCCCCAAGGCCGGCCAACCAGAAAATTAAGATGCCCAGCGAGATCCCGCGAATTCAGGTCCCGCTCGGTGAAAGGCCCAGCCTCCCGAACCGCGCTGCCTGAAACCGACACCCAGTTGCCAAAAGAGCTGGTGTACATATAAAGAAATTGCCGGAATAGATTCTGATTCATGTCCAGCGCCGAGATGGTGTCGCGGCGAATGGTGTATTGGATACCGGGAGTGAAAGAAATCGTATTATTTCCCACGTGCAATACAGGATTAATTCCGACGTTGAAGATGGTGTCGTAAGTGTTGCGATCCTGAATCAGCAAACGGCTGGGAAACGAGATACGTCCTCGAGCATTCCGTTCCCCAACCAGCCCGGTAATTGCCGGCCAGCCATTCAGGTGAATTCGATAGCGAGCATCGGCACGAGTCTCAATCGTCGAACGAGGAGTAGGCAGCAGAGCGGGATCGGTGATGCCCAGCAGTTTGGCGTCCACGGTATAGATGTTGATGTCTTCGAAAATTGGATTCAGCGAAACTTGCGATTGCACGCTGAAGTTATTGGTGATCTGGCGGCCTTCTTGTGCGGCCAGATCCAGTTCCGTGCGCTCCGTTGACTCGTTTCCCGCTACCAGGCGATTCGCCCGGGCGAATGCGGCCAATGCCTGCACAGTATCCTGTTGCTGGCGATAAACGTTTCCCAGGGCGATCAAGTATTCATAATTCTCGCTGCTCTCCGGGGTGTTTCCCCTGCTGCGCAATAATTGCCCGGCACTCTGCGTTTCGCCCAGCGCCAGATAAGCATTAGCCAGACCGATAGAAACGGCTTCCTGATCGGCTCCTTCAGCCAGGGCCCGTTCAAAATATTTCTTGGCCAGATCAAATTGCTCGATGGACATGAGCACATCGGCGGCTTCCAGCAGATTCTGAGGAGTAATCGGGTTCGCTTCGCCTACTCGAGCTTCCGCAAAACCCAAGGCAATCTGCTGCTGAGCCTCGTCACGGCGGCCCTCATGAGCAAACAATCGGGCGAGCGCCAAACGGGTTTGGACTCGGTCGGCGTCGGAGGATTCCAAAGCGCGGGCATAGTGGTCCATTGCCGCCTGGTGATCGCCGAGGGTCAAGAGCGCCTCGCCGGTGGCGATAAATACCCTGGGGTCGGTGGAATGCTTTTCCGCTGCGGCGATGGCTTTAAGAGCTTCGTCCCGCTGATGAAGCTGGGCATAGGCTCGCGCCATTTGTGCGTAAACGAAGGAATCTTGCTGCGATAGTCCGATAGCGGATTTCAACACGTCAATGGATTCGCCGTAGCGATGCAGACGATAAAGGGTGTCCGCCAGCGCCAGCCGGGTCGTGACGTCATTGGGCGCAATTTTGAGTGCAGCCCGATACTCCGACTCAGCTTGACGCAAAAGTATCTGCTGACGATAAGCTTCCGCCCGCGCCAGATGTGTAGCTTTAGATTCACCTTTGAGCTTGGCCGCGATGTTTATTTCCTTCAAAGCTGGCTTGGCACGGTGCAATTGCAGGTACGCGTAGCCCAGTCCCAAGTGCGCCTCGGCATAATTCGGACGCAACTTGATGGCAGTCTCAAAATCCTTGGCTGCCTTGTCGCCTTCCTTCAGATCATTCAGCACAAAACCGCGGTTCATGTACGCAGTGGGAACTTTCGGATCCAATTCCAGGGCGTTGCTGAAATCTGTAACCGCTTCGCGAAGTTGGCCCGAATGAACGTGGACGTAACCCGCGATTAGCCGCAAGTCTTTATCGCGAGGCAGAATGGGCTGATACTTCTCGACGATCTGAGCAGCTTCGTCGTACTTGTCCAAGAACAACAAGTCATAGGCAAGGTAAACCGGAGCCTCTGGATCGCGCGGAAGTTTTTCCAGGACTTTGTACCCAAGTGCGGCGGACTCCGCGTAATGCCCTGTCCAGGTGAGATATCTTTCCCGTTCCCTCATCACTTGTGGGCTTTGGTTGATTCTTGGATTCGCATCCGCCCGATCCAGCCAGCGCTTCGCGACCGGCAGCTCATGAGCTTCCAGTGCCGCGTTTGTCCCGCCTGAAACTACTAGCGGATTATTGGGCGCCAACTGGTGAGCCTTTTCATAGTTGGCCTGCGCCCGTGCAAATTCGCGCGTAGACGTATACAGATCGCCTAACGCAATGAATGGGACATAATCATTCGGGTACAGTGTGAAGAGCTTTGTGAAATATTTTTCTGCTGCCTTCTGATCGGGAATTTCGCGGGACAGATAACCCATCGCGGTTAGCGCCGAATGATTCGTGGGATCCATTTCAAGCGCCTTGCTGTAAAACTGCATTGCTTCCGGCTTGCGGTTGATTTTCCACAATAGGTTGGCATAGCTCAGCATGATGTTGAGGTTACCGGGATCGAGCGCGAGGGCTTCTTTTAAATCCTTCTCCGCCGCGGCAACGTCATTGGAAGCGGCTTCGACGGACGCTCGCAATCTAAGAAATTCAGGTTTACTCGAATCCTCCACACCAGTAATTTTTCCAAGCTCGTTGCGCGCGGCTGCCAACTCTAGCTCAGCCCCAGCCTGGTCGTCGGCTCCGCGATACAGTTCAAAAAGACTCAAGTGCAATGAGATGGGATAGAGCGGGCCTTCGGGAACTCCATCGGGCAAGTGATCGATGGCAGTGCGGTATTCGCGGATTGCGTCCTGATTGCGAGCCTGCAAGCTGGCAATCTGGCCGCGAATGGCGTGCAGCCGATAATTGTTGGCGTCCCGAGCCTCGGCGTGTTGAAGAAAGGTAGCGGCGCGGTCAAACTGCCCGACGTTCACCAGCGCTTGTGCGGCGCTCAATTGTAGTCCGGTATCGTTGGCGTTCATGGCAGCCGCTTTCGCGTACGTATCTGCTGCCTGTTTCTTTTTCCCGGCCAACTGGTATGTGTAACCTAGTTCTGAGAGCGCTCCAGGATCCTTTCCAGAGACGGCCTTCTGTAAGGTTGCAATGGCCAGGTCATACTGTTTCGCGTCTCGATAGAACGATGCGACAGCACGCAAGACGTTGGGATCACGCGGGGCGCGAGCTTGAGCCCGGTCTAAGAACTGTTTCGAGGCCTGCGGTTGATTCAATCGCTGGTAGGCTCGCGCGATGAGCAGTTCGCTTCGCGCCGAGGGCTGTAATGCTTCCGCTCGCTTTAAGAAATTGAGGGCCGCACTGGGATCGGTGTTCAGAGATATTTCGCCCGCCAACTGAAGATCGTTCACACTCCGGGGATTCGCCGCGAGAACTTTTTGCAGGACGTCACGAGCCTCCGCTTGACGGCCCATCTTTACGTAGGTCTGCGCCAGGCCTGAGAGTCCTTGTATGGAACCAGGTTGATTGCGCAGCCCGCGATTGTAAGCATTGATGGAAACTTGATATTGCCCCGCGAGCCGAGCCGAGTAGCCCAGCAGGAACCAGAGTCCGGTGTTCTGGGGAGCAGCATTTGCCGCTCGATTGGCATACATAACCGCGGACGAGTAATCGTTTCGTTGCAGCGCCTGCTGTGCAGCGCGAGAGTCACGAGCTACTTCGATTCCCGAGCCCCATCCGATTGAGCCATCTGAACTCTGCACCGAGGGTTGTGGGCTCGAGGTCTTGGACTTTTTCTTCGCTGAATTGTTGGGTGTGTTGGAGTTCTGATTGCCTAACTCGAAGGTTTGCCCTGCCGCTACACTGGCCAGCAGCAAGACGCAGAACGACGCGATTTGTAACTTCTTCCCTACCATGGTGCGGTGTGGGCGCACGAAAACCCTTCCTACTTGTCAGTTGTCGGGGTCGTGCGCTTGCCCAACGTTCTGATGCCCAGCGTTTTGCAGCGGTTGGATGCAGAGTCTCACCTCATTGAGCTCTATAGCCTGTGGGAATCCTACTTTGGCGAGTGACATGCATCAGAACGGCCCACTATGTCAGCAAACCTTCCCGGGTCAGGTTGAATCAAACAGCTGCTCACATTCATTGGGGAGGACTTCCAATACCGTGGAAACAAGTTATTTCCGGCGGCCGATCCCCCTGGCGGCGATCATACTTCTGGCTTTGGCAGTTCACGGACCGCTGCTGGTCATGCAGCTGCCCCTGAACACTTCTTACGACGCCAACTTTCACATCTTCTTCGCTTCCCACTACGCCCAGCACTGGTTCGATCCGTGGAACGAGAAGTGGTTTGCCGGTTTCTCGCAGACTACCTATCCTCCGCTGGGCCATCAGTGGATCGCGCTCTTTTCGTATGTAGTGGGCCTGAAGATGGCCTACATGCTGGTGCAGTTGATCGCGCTACTGTTACTGCCGGTCGGGGTTTACCGTTTTGCGCGACTGTGGGTCGACGAACGAGCCAGCAGTTATGCGGCTTTGTTCAGCATCTTCCTGGGAGTTGTCGGCTTCCTGGTCTATTCGGCTGGACAGTTATCCACCATGTTGGCGGCGCCGCTCTATCTTCTGGCGTTGCCGTACTTCTATGACTGGTCTCGAAACGGCGAGGGCCGCGCCTTGCTCAAAGGTGTGATCCTGACACTGGCCGCGGCTTCCGTGCACCACGTCACCCTGCTGTTCGGCTCCATGCTGTTCGCCGTGCCTGTGCTTTGGCTGGCGTGTCTCGATCGTAAAGAAGGGCGCTCAGTTTTTCCTGTCATCGCACGCGCGGGAGTATTCGCGGTGCTGGGCGGAATCGGAGTTGGGATCGTTCTGCTGCCCTACTGGATTGCCATCATCCGCCATCCCATCGAGCAGATGCCTATCCCGCACGCCAGCCGGTCGAACCTGTTGATGAACATGACGTACTTCATCAACTACTTCGTGGTGCCTTATGGAGCTTTGATTCTGGCTCTTCCATTCATACTGTGGTTCGGTTCTTCCAATCGCAGGCTGCGCCCACTGCTGCTTGCCTTCTGGTTTGCATTTCTATTTGGTTTGGGAGGAACGACTCCGGTTCCCAAATGGATTTTGGGTCGCGCCTTTGACATTTTGACCTTTGAACGTTTCACCCTGTGGGCGGCGTTGCTGGCGTTGCCCATCGTCGGGTTGCTTGCCGAGGTAATGCTGGATCGCTACCAAAGAGTAGCTGCAGTAGGTCTTGCTTTGGCAGCTGTTGGCAGCCTGGCGCTGTCTTTAGGCTGGCTGGTTTGGAGTCCCTTTCACACCTTAGGCGGGATGAAGGTTGACTCGGTTGTCGAATTCCTCAATCGCAACGGTCACGATAAATATCGTTATCTGACTCTGGGGTTCGGTAATTCCCTTCCCAAGATCTCGACTTACTCCGACGCCAGCAGCGTTGACGGAGAATACAACTCCGCTCGGCTTTTACCGGAGATGACTCACTACGGCTCTGCCCAGCTCACCAGCTCAAAATATTTCGGCACGGCGGGAATGGAATCCCTGCGCGCCATGCTGAAGCACGCAAACTACTACGGACTGAAATACATTTTCGTCCACGATCCATATTACGAGCCGTTGCTGGCGTTTGCCGGCTGGCGCCAGATCGAGTCTTACGATCCAGACAGTATTACGGTTTGGTCGAAAGAGGACGTACCTCCCGCCCGGAAATTTGAATCGGACGCAATGCCTGCTCCCTGGGAGGGACTGTTGTGGGGAATTCTTCCGCTCGCGAGCAGCATTCTTGCAATCCTGTTTGCGCTGCTTCTACCTGACCGCCGCCGGGCAACCGAGAGCGTCGTGGAGTTTCCTGCCGCCAGCAGCGAAGGGGTGTTGGCCGGGGAGGTTCGATGATGAAGCGCGTTCTTCCCATTGTCCTCGCGGTAGCGACCGTCGTTTTTATCTGGATCGCCTGGGTGCAGTCCGGAGGGATCGAGCGGCACCGTATGTTTTCCGCCCGCAGTCCTGAAGAAGCTGTGAGGCTTCTACTCACTGCTGCGAAGTCACGTAATTGGGACGCAGCTTATTCCCGTCTGGCAAATGCGGGTGAAGTCGAAAAGGCTGCTTTCGCGCGCGACCTGGGCGGCAGCAACGGAAGTCTGCGAACTTACGCTACGCTGGAAAACTTTAATGTGTGGGGCCTGCATGCAGACAATCAGGAAGCGACTGTCCGTGCCAAGCTGCACTATTCCACAGCTGTCGGTCCGCTCGACGATGTTCGTGACATCAAGGTACGGAACGATGGCAGCGGCACCTGGAAAGTAGTTTGGCCTACGAGCAAGGTTCCCAAACTTGCGCCCCAAGTGATTCCGGTGAATTACCTGCGTTGGGACGTCATCAATCGCGGCGCTGAGGACGATTGGGGAGTGCAGAACGTCGATTCACCCCAGGTCCGCATCGTTTCCATGAATGCTCTGCAACGTCCGGACCGGGTTGTAATCCTGGGAGAAGTCGTTAACGAGGATACTGTCCCCGCGTATGTAAATGTGAATGCGGCTTTGTTAGCCCCGGATGGAAGTCCTGTTGCCCAGGAAACAAGTTTCGACAAGATTTCGCATACCTTACTTCCGAAACAAGTGTCGCCCTACCGCATTGATTTTCCGGGAATGAAGTTGCAGCAGATTAAGAGTGTCCGCATGGATGCCAAAGCCATGCTGGTCCCGGCGACGGCCGACCCTGTGATCGCAGTGACTCAACAGCGCATGGAGACTGATGCGCTAGGCAAGAAAGTCCTGCGTGGCGAATTACTGAATCAGAGCGGCCAGATTGTAAATATTCCGCACGTGGTGGCGTCTTACTATGACGCAAACGGCAAAGTGATTTGGGTTTCCGACGGATATCTGGATCAAGAATTGTTGCCGCAGATTCCAGTTGGGTTCGCCGTCGACCTCCCCGATGACGTTGCTGGGAAAGTTCAGACATACCACGTGGTAGTGAATTACTACCAGAAAAACAACTCGTGATATGCGAACCTGGCTTAAATCTCTTCTAGTTTCTCTCACCTTCGCTGGGCTTGCACAAGCAGCCGAACTGCGGCCGCCGGCTCAAGCCACCGCAGGCTCACCGTTTTCCATCGCGAGTAGCGGCACTGGGGACGGCACGTTTTATCTGATTGGCCCGGCGCAGATCAGCAAACGCAAAGTGAATCTGGGTGGCGAAATTTCCGTACAGGGCGATGAGGTCGAACAGGCCGGAACGTATACTGCGATAGTCTGTGCGGATCAATGCACGTCGGTCCATTTCTATGTCCGTCCTGCGCAAGCTTCCCGGCTGAGCTTGTTAGTCCATCCGTCGCGGGTTCGTGTAGCGGCGTCGAATGCCATCAGCGCCGTGGCTTTTGTGTTCGACAGATTTCACAATCTCGTTCTCACTCCGCAAAAAGTGGACTTCAAAGTAGTGCCACCCGAGGGTGCAGCGATATCCCAGTCCAAAACCACTGCAAATGGCACGGCGTGGATCCGCCTTACATCGGCGCGAAAAGGTGGCCCGGCAAAAGTCGGTGCTTCGATTGGTGACCTTGCAGAAATGCGTGTCGTTCAGCAAGTCGCTTCTGATGCTTGCAATCTGAGGATCAAGGCGGTGCCCGGGCCAAAGGGAATAGCGGTGGAAACGGAACCGGTTCGCGATTGCAGCGGCAATTTTGTCCCTGACGGCACTGTCGTCAGCTTCACCAAAACCGATGCCAGCGGCAAGACGACTGTCGATGCCCCGATCAAGCGTGGCGTGGCGCGAGTCGAGATGGCAGTCTCGGGCCCGGCGCGCATTTCAGTAGCGTCTGGCGTGGTGAACGGGAATGAACTCAGTCTAGGTGGCGCACGATGAGAAAACTGGCTATCACAATACTTCGCCGTCTCATCCTTTTGCTCGCCGCAGGGCTTGTGATCGTGTGCTTCTCTTTCTTGCAATCACAAATCCATGCGGCCAGCGAAGCGCCCAAGGTGGAGTTGAACGCAGACAATGTGGGGCCACGCGCGATTGAAGAACTTACAAGTAAAACCATCGCTCGCGATTACGCCAACGCCTGGAAGACGATGGCTGAGGCGCTGGACAAGAACCGCGTTGACCTGCTGGATGGCTACTTCACCGGCTTCGCCAAAGACAAGCTTACTCAACTGATCGCGCAGCAGAAGCAAACCGGCGTGCGCATCCGGTACGACGATCGCGGACATAAACTCGACGCTTTGTTCTATTCGCCAAGCGGAGATGCCATGCAGTTACGCGACCACGCACAGCTGGGAATTGAAATACTCGACGGAGGAAAGGTTATTCACAATGAAGAAGCCAACATGCAATACCGGGTTTTGATGACGCCCGGCGCTGATCGCTGGCTGGTTCGTGATTTGGTTACCACTCCGGAGGTCAAGCCTTAGATTGATCCGGTACCTTTTCTCTGCATCCGGCCCAGAGCCGGCGCAACGCCGGCGCTACCTAGAGAATCTATTTAATGAGGATGAAGGCAAAATTGTCGCTGCACGCAGTGTCGCAAGGAATCGGAAAATGAAGCGCAGGTCGCTCATCCCAATGATTGTTGCCGCGGTCGTCTTTGTTTTGTCGAGCGGATGCTCGACGAATCGAACGGACGTGCGCCGCTCGCTCGATCAGACTGTCCGCAGCGCCGACAGTTCGCCGAAGGTGATTGCCGATTACCAGCCCTGGTTCGGAGACAAACAACACATCAACGTCGGATATTCCACCCAGGATCCAAGCGTGCTGCGTAAACAGATTCAGCAGGCAAAAGATCTCGGTATTTACGCGTTTGCCGTCGACTGGTACGGCGAGCGGCGTCCGTTCCTCGACCGGAGCTATGACCTGCTGCAACAGGTTGCGGCGCAGAATCAATTTCACGTGGGACTGATGTACGACGAAACGGAAGAGGATAACGGCCACGCTACCGACGATGCTCTGGAAGCAATGGACAAAGCCTACCGTGCGTATATCGGACCCAGCGCTCCTTTTCGTCAGGCCTATCTGACTTATCAGGGGCGGCCCGTGATCTTTATCTTTCCAAAACGCGGGCACACCGATTGGAGCCGCGTGCGGGAGCAGGTAAATGGCTGGGAAAATCCGCCGTTGTTAATTTACAAAGACGAACCTCCAGCCCAATATGCCAGCGCCTTCGACGGTTTCTATGCTTGGGTACATCCGGGGCCAAAGGGATGGAGTCCGGACGGCAGCGAGTGGGGCGAGCAATACCTCGAAACTTTTTATCAGAAGATGAAAAACAAGTTTCCTGACAAGCTCCTGGTGGGAACGGTGTGGCCGGGCTTTAATGACACCAAAGCATCGTGGAGTCTGAACCGGCACATGGATCGGCGATGTGGCAAGACGTTTGAAGATACTTTGCGTCTCTTCCGGCGCCATGATGATGGAAGCCATCCCATTCCGTTTTTGATGATCGCCACCTGGAATGATTATGAGGAAGGCACCGAGATAGAGACTGGCGTGGCTAACTGCGATAAACAGCAGCAATCGCGAGCTGCAGGCGCTTCCGGACGCTGAACCTCAGCCCCCCGGGGACCAACCCTGCTCGATTGGTCTACATCCAACCACGTTCGTTCGTGTTGCTTGAGAGAGGCGCTGAATGACCATGGAATTGTCCCGCACCCATCAATATCTCGAAATTTTGTCGAGACTGATGTTTCGCGGCTACTCAACCGGTTTTCAGACACCGGCTCCAAACCTGGAAGCCGTCTATCCGGACCTGGAATATATTTCCACTCTCAACGATATCGAGCTGGCGGACTTTCTTCGCGTCGCAGATAGACATCATGTTACCGTGCGCGCGTTGCAGGTGGTTGCCAATGCCGCCAATAATCTTGGCCACCCCAGGGTATCGCAATGGTGCGAATCCGCATTATCCAGTGAGCGCGCGCGTATCGAGCGAGCTATCGGTTTTCTGGAACGCATCTGCCAGGCCCTGGAAGCTGCCAGATGCAAAGTTTCGGTCATCAAGTCGCTGGATCACTGGCCAGATTTGGGCTCGGACCTCGATCTCTACACTTCTGGAGACGAAACCACAGTCGCGCGCGTCATGACACAAGAATTCAAGGCTGAGCAAGAGCCGCGCAGTTGGGGCGATCGTCTGGCCAATAAATGGAATTTTTCCATTCCCTGCCTTCCCGAACTGGTGGAAATCCACGTTCAATATCTGGGACAGACCGGAGAACACAAACTCATGGCTCGGCGAGTGATCGAGCGAAGTGTCACACGAGAACTGAATGGCCATGTTTTCCGGGTTCCAGCGCCGGAAGAGCGTGTGGTCATTTCCACCCTGCAGCGGATGTACCGCCATTTCTATTTCCGGCTGTGCGATATGGCGGATTTCGCCGGCCTGCTGCAAGCTCATGCGATCGACTTCGCCGAGCTCCGACGTGCCGCCGATATCGGGGGAATCTGGCCAGGGGTGGCAACTTTTCTTGCGCTAGTCTCCGATTATGTCAACAGATACGGTGGCAAAGCTGAAGTCCCTCACGAAGTTGTCGCTGCTTCTTGTTCCGCTAACATCCGCGTGCAGGCTCGTGGAGATTTTCTGAGAGTTCCAATGTTGCCCGCGGCCAGTCTCTACGGATCACAATTGTTGAGTGCGAGTCGTCACCGCGATCTCCGCGCTATGTGCCGCCTCCCACTTTTGCCGCCGTTGGCGGTGAGCGCGCTGGTTGCGTATCGCTTGACCGGGAGCGATAAAGGAATCTGGTAAATCTGTGGCCCACTAGCTGGGCGCATATCGCTACAGACTTTACCTGATAGCTGATACTCCGAAACACGCGGTACACTGTAATGACCGTTACGAATCTTTTATAACCTGGAGCCCTCAAAGGCATGAGAGCGGCGCTCTAAGTGTCTCTGGCCGGTGGAGACTGAATGGGGGGAATTTCCAGCCGATGAGAATTGCACAAGTAGCGCCACTTTACGAGAGTGTTCCGCCTGTCCTATACGGGGGGACCGAACGTGTCGTTTCCTTTCTTACCGAAGAATTGGTAAGAATGGGACATGAGGTAACGCTTTTCGCCAGCGGCGATTCCATGACCAGTGGGCGTCTGGTTCCAATCTCTGCTCAGTCGCTGCGGTTGGATCCGAAATGTCAGGATCAATTAGCGCACCATGTGTTAATGCTGGAGCGCGTGTTCAGCGAAAAACGCAATTTTGATGTTATTCACTTTCATATCGATTATCTCCACTTCCCACTGAGCCGCCGGGAACACGTTATTAATGTGACTACTCTTCACGGGAGATTGGATATTCCGGATCTGCAACCGCTTTACCAGGTATTTCCCGACATGCCGGTGGTGTCTATTTCGGATTCGCAGCGCGAGCCTCTGCCCACAATCAATTGGCAGGGGACCGTTTATCACGGCATGCCGCGCGATCGATATCCTTTCTCTGAAGTTCCCGGCAAGTATCTCGCCTTCCTGGGACGAACCTCTCCCGAGAAGGGGCTCGATCAAGCCATCGAGATCGCGAAACGCGCGAACATGCAACTTAAGATCGCGGCGAAAATTGATAAAGCCGACCAGCAATACTTTGACAATGTGATCGAGCCATTGCTCAATAGTCATCTCGTAGAATTTGTGGGTGAGATTGGTTATCCGGAAAAATTCGATTTCCTGGGAGATGCAGCCGCGCTTCTGTTCCCCATCGATTGGCCGGAGCCTTTTGGCTTGGTTATGATCGAGGCTATGGCCTGCGGAACGCCTGTCATTGCTTATCCCTACGGCTCGGTTCCTGAAATCATGAAGGAAGGGGTCAGCGGATTCATTGTTCCCGACGCGGAGAACGCCGCGGCAGCGGTGAAAAACGTGGACAAAATCGATCGCAGAAAATGCCGGGAGTATTTTGAAAGGCGATTCACTTCCACCCGCATGGCGGAAGATTATCTGGGCATTTACGAACGGCTGTTAAAAGGACAATCAGCGCCCATCGCACACCCTGAGGGAGCCCTCAGTTGGACCAAATCAGCGTAAGTCAGCAATATTACATAGCTACCAAATCCTCGCCCGCCGACGATCGAACGCGGGTGCTCAAGTACGGTCGGATGTTCGCCGTCTTCGATCGGTATGGTGACATCGAGCCGCTCGGAATGGGTGAGCAGGGAATCTTCTACCAAGGGACTCGCCATCTTTCCGAACTAGTAGTGTCCCTTTGGGGCGCTCGTCCTCTGCTGCTGAGTTCTACTATCCAGGCCGACAATTTCGTGTTTACCGCCGACCTTGCCAATGTCGATGTGTCGCAAGGCGATGAAGTTATCGTACCTCGCGATACATTGCACGTCGTGCGCTCCAAATTCTTGTGGCAAGGGGCGTGTTATGAAGAATTCAAGATCGTCAACTATGGCCTGGCACCGCTAGTGATTCCCTTGCGACTGGCAATCGGGGCTGATTTTGCCGACATTTTCGAAGTCCGTGGAATGCGGCGCGAGCAAAGAGGCCGGCGCCTCGACGACCAGATCACGAAAAATCAGGTGGTGTGGTCGTATGAAGGTTTGGACGGAGAGATCCGGCAAACACGCATCCACTGCGACCCCGCGCCCGAAAAAATATCCGGCACCGAAATCAGATTTGAAAGTTTTCTGCGCCCCAAAGAAACCGCTGTATTTCGCGTCACGATGGCTGCCTCCGGCGATCCAGCGGACCGTAATCATTCGGTAGGTTATTCCAGTGCCTTGGCCGCGGCGGACACCGAGATGAGGGCAGCGTCGGAAAATCTTTGCTTAATCTCCAGCTCCAACAATCGCTTCAACGACTGGATCAAGCGTTCCGTGGCAGATGTTGAAATGATGACACTTGGTAACCCGGAAGTGGGTTATCCGTACGCTGGTGTCCCCTGGTTTAGCACGGTTTTTGGCCGCGATGGGATCATTACCGCGCTCGAAATGCTTTGGATGAGCCCCTGGATCGCCAAAGGCGTTCTGCAATTTCTGGCTTCCACGCAATCCCGGGAACTCAATCCGGATATCGAAGCTGAACCGGGAAAAATTCTGCACGAGCTTCGCAAGGGCGAGATGGCTGCTCTCGGCGAAGTACCGTTTGGACGCTATTATGGGACAGTGGACGCAACCCCGCTGTTCGTCCTCCTGGCGGACGCTTATTTTCAACGCACCGCGGATCGCAAAACAATAGAAGATTTATGGCCGAACATCCGGCTTGCTCTGGAATGGATCGACCGTTACGGCGACGCCGATGGCGACGGCTTCGTGGAATACGCTGCGCATTCCAATAAAGGTCTGGTTCAGCAAGGCTGGAAGGATTCCAGAGATTCGGTTTTTCATGCCGATGGAAAGTTGGCCGAACCTCCCATCGCTTTGTGCGAGGTGCAGGGATATGTCTATGCGGCCAAACTGGCGGCGGCGCGCCTCAGCGCGGTATTGGGACATGCGGAAGAATCGTCCAGGCTCGAGTGGGAAGCGGATGACCTGCGGGCAAGATTCGAAGAAAGTTTCTGGTGCCCTGAGCTTGCCACGTACGCTTTAGCCCTGGATGGCAAAAAGCAACCTTGCCGCGTGCGGGCTTCCAACGCGGGGCATTGCCTATACACCAGGTTGGCAACTCAGGAAAGAGCGCGCCTGGTGGGACAAACCCTGCTAGGCCCGGATTTTTTTACTGGATGGGGCGTGCGTACGCTGGGTTCGGCGGAGGTTCGCTACAACCCGATCTCGTATCACAACGGCTCAATCTGGCCCCATGACAATGCCATCGTCGCTGCGGGGCTGGCCAAATATGGTTTCAAGGATCTGGCGGGAAGAATATTGCTTGGCATGCTTGACGTAAGCAACGTGGTTGATTTGCATCGCATGCCTGAATTGTTCTGCGGCGTGGAACGTCGGAAAGGTGAGAGCCCCACTCTGTATCCCGTAGCATGCGCCCCCCAGTCTTGGGCCGCTGCCGCCGTGTTCATGTTGGTAGAGGCTTGTCTGGGGATGTCAGTTCGCGCCGGCAAGAAACAAATCCTGCTAGAACAACCTTGTTTGCCGGAAGGTCTCCCACAGCTTTCGATCAAGGGTCTCCGCGTTGGCGAGGCCAGCGTGGACCTCTTCTTCGAACGTCAAGCGCATACCGTCAAGGTCCAGGTAACGGACCAGCACGGCGAACTTGACGTTTTAGTCAGCTGAACCCGCGTAAACTATTCGACTGCTTGGAGCAGTCGGCAATTTCCTTACACGAAGCTCCCACTCAACCTACGGAGTATACCGGATGGTGAGAATGAGCTCCGGCGTATAGATTTCAAGAGAATACACTCCTAGGAGGCTTGCATGACTAAAGCAGTAGCGTTTCTTTCAGCCGCACTGCTGGCCGCCACGCTTGGGGTAGCTCAAGATACATCCACAAGCGGAACCGCCGGTAGCCAGAGCAGCACATCCAGTACTCAGAGCAGCAGCCCGGCATCGGGTCAGAACTCGACCATCCAAGGCTGTCTGAACAGTACGTCAGATAATAACTTCACCTTGACCCAGGATCAGACTGGGATGGTGTTCACTCTAAGTGGCAGCGCGGACCAGTTGAAGGCGCACGTCGGACACGAAGTTGCTATCACCGGCCAACAGGCTTCGGGTAGCTCGGCTTCAGGAACGGCATCGAATAACAGCGCCAGCAGCTCGGCCAGCACCACGTCACCCAGCGGCAGCAGCAATGCGAGTGGCAACACTCTTCAAGTCAGCGACGTAAAAATGATCGCCGACCATTGCGCCGCATCTGGCTCGGCCCCGTCCGGTTCAGCAGCTTCGACAGCTCCGGATGCATCTGCCAACAGCGCCAGCACCAGCGCGTCGGCGGCACCTTCCAGCACCAGCAGCAGCACTATGGCTGCCAATCCTTCAACCACGACCACCACAACTACCACGACAACCACACCAGCTGACCAGAGTGCGTCTGCTGCCAGCTCCCAGCCTTCGTCTGCTGCCAGCGCACAGCCTTCGTCTTCGCCAACCAGCGACCAGACGGCAGCCAGCGCTCAGCCTTCCTCTTCGCCAACCAGCGATCAGGCGGCGGCCAACAGCTCGACCAGCAGCAGCACCATGGCGAGCAACAACTCGGCAGCATCGACGTCTCCGTCGTATGCCCAGCCCTCTAGCGATCAATCTGCTGCCAGCAGCACCAGCAGCAGTGCAAGCCAGACCGATCCGAATGCTGCTGCCAGCACTTCACCCAGCGGCACTCAGGCTGCAACCAGCAGTGACCAGGCCACCACTGCTGATCAGACGACCGCTAAGAACAGCAAGAAGAACGGAGAGAACCTGCCGCAAACCGCGACGATTCTCCCGTTGCTTGGACTGCTAGGACTCGGCTCCCTAGTGGCTGGCTTTCTCGTCCGCCGGTAGCTACAACGAGGTAGCGCCACTTCCTCGTCTTCTTGCTTTGCGCGCCACTTTGTCTCTTCGTAATCGTGCTGATGTGTGTCAGGTGAGCAAGCATGGCTTCAGCTGATTTCGCTCTTAGCGGGGCGAGACTGGTTAACCAAATCGCGGAGCAGTGGCGCCGTCTCAGAGAATCGGCCGGGCGATCGCATCGCGGCATCCGGCAGTACTTTGCCGTGTTGTTGATCAGCCTGGGCGCTCTCCTGTCGCTGTATGTCGGGGGCACTTATTTTTGGATGTATCAGCAACAGCGCGAGCTGATGCGCGAATTTCAGACTCAAAATGCGGGACTCAACCCGTCAGCGCCTCGCGTGGGCGGGCTGACCCGGCTTTCCATTCCCAAGATCAATCTTGATGCTGTGATTATGGAGGGCACAAGCCACAAATCACTCACCCTCGGTCCCGGCCACTTGAGAGACTCCGCTTTCCCCGGAGACCCGGGTAACTCCGTGCTCGCTGCTCACCGCGATACTTTCTTCCGCCACATTTCTGAATTGAAGGCAGGCGACGATATCTTCGTGGAACGCAATGGCCAGCACTATCACTACGTGGTGACGGGAAAGCGCATCGTTCACCCCGCCGATCTTTCTGTGTTGGACACCACATCAGAAGCCCGGCTAACTCTTATCACCTGCTATCCCGTGTACTTCATCGGACCCGCGCCGGAACGTCTGGTTGTTTTCGCCAAGCTTGCCAACACGCCTGCGACCACTTAAGGCCACTCCGTCAGGCAGCCTGCTCTGCTGACGTCATCGTCTGATAAAGGGATTTGTACTGATCGACCATTCGATCAGCCGTGAAACTCTTGCATGCTCTTTCGTACGCCGCGTCCGCGTACTTCTGTCGCAACTTATGGTCGCTAGTCAACCGTCGGATTAACCGTGCAAGATCCTTGCTGTCATTCTGCCGGAAGTACAAGGCGGATTCTCCCCAAAGTTCGCGAAATGAAGAAATATCGTTCGCAATCAGTGCACATCGCGAGAACGCAGCTTCCACCGGCGCCAGCCCGAAAGGTTCATACCGCGACGTCGCAGCATAGATGGAAGCGCTGCCATACAAATCTCGCAGTTGCTTTTGCGACTGCTCACCCACTAGCTTGATTTCCGGGCGGACCACTTCCCTGCTCGGCCGCGCGTTTGCATTTCCTGGCTCTGTTTGCGATCCCACGATCCACACCGGAGAGGATTGATCCTGCTCGAGAAGCAGTGAGACTTGTTTGCCCGCGTCCCACGCTCGTCCTACGGAAAGGACGCGATTTTCTTTTTGAACATCGGAGGCAAAGAGCGCGGGATCACGCCCATTGTGTATCACCGTTCCGAACCTAGGTCGCGTGGAATGGTTAAGGATGGAATCAAGCATCCACTGCGAGGGCGCAACCACAACGTCGGCGGAACTCAATCCGCTGGTAACAATGTCGCGATACCAGCGCATCCAGTAGCTGTCGCTGGGTTCTTCGCCGTGGACGGCAACCCACCAACTCACCAAATCGCTGTGGGCTACCACAATTCTCGGAAGCCCTGGTGACAACGTCCCGTAACAATACTGGTTGAAATGCAGCAGATCTGGCCGGACGTCTCGAATTATCTTTTCCAGATACTTTCGGGATTCTTCCACGTCCTGCTCGGAGTTCTGCATCCACTCCAGACGAAAGGTGGTGGGAAGATAATTCAGTGACCACAAGCCTTCCATCCAGGCAGTTTGTTCTGCTTTCGGAAGACCGCCCATGCTGACCAGGGTGACACGAATCCCCCGCCGCACTAATCCGGAGACCAACTCCTGGGTGTGAGTCCAGACTCCTCCGACTGTGTCCGCAGTCATCAGTACGTGCATTCCACGTCCTCGAGTGGGACAGGATGCGTCCTGTCACTACGCGATGCATACCGCGTCGCGGCCCAGATCGCAAATTCAACGAAATCGCAAGGATTTTTCGGAGGACTAGTGTAATGCGGCGCCAGCCCCATGTGTTCCGGAGTGAAACACAGCGTGAGCGTGGTGGAAAATTCTTGTAACGCTTGCATTTGAGAATCAAACCAGGTTTGCGCATTGGGACGAAACCAATCAGCCCAGCTCAAACCGGTGCGCACGTGATGGACTTGCAGTTTGCGAAGCCAGTTCACCGCAGCTTCCAGCCGTGGATCCTCAAAATGAAACCACTGACACACACCCATTCCAGTGGGAAAACACTCGCCCGAAGGTTTCAGGGTGCCGTCCTCGCGTACCAGGCCCATATAGTAATGACGATAGTAAGAGCTGCCCTCAGCTTCCTTGTGACGGGTAGTGGCTGTCCAAGTGGCGGGTAAGTCCATCAGGCTGTACCAGTGCACTCGCTCCACCAGGGGCAAGAGCAATTCGGCGGTGCGCTTCAATCCAAAGACCTGCACTTCTTCCGCGCCAAAGGACGAAGCCCCCGCCTCCGATACCCATACGGGTTTGTTCGTGACACTACGAATTTCTTCTACTTTGCGCGGCCATTCATGAATGCTCCAGTGATTCCAATCCAGGGGAAAACCATGAATGGCCACGACATCGATTTCGTCGAGCACACCGTATCCACCCAATAAGCGGACGAAATTAGGATCCACCGGCGACATGCCACCCAGCACAATCTTCAGCTCAGGATTCACTCGCCGAATGCCCCGCGCCGCGGCAATGACCATAGCCGCAAATATCTTCCAGTCCTGATCCAGATGGAAATCCCAGTGAGATATATTGTTGGGCTCGTTCCACAACATTACGGCTTCAATCATGGCGCCTCGTTAAATTCTGGTCTCGGGTCTCAGGTCTCCGGCCTCAGGGGATGAGATCCTGGCAGCTGAGACCTGCTACTTGAGACCTGAGACCGGATATCTGATCACAGGGTTCCATCCAGTTCCATGTCCAGGATGTAGCGGCCGTCTCTGGTTACATTACGGGGAGCGCAGATCCAAGTTTCTGATTCCGGATGCTGCAGAATTTCCAGTCCGGAGCTGCGCAACATGCTTTCTACCGCTCCGCGGTTGGGAATCCACCAATTCGTGGGATCGTTAGAATAACTTTGTTCAATGAAGTACATGGCAGGAAAATTCGGGTCGGAGAACACTTCGTTATTCCAGAAGGGGTAATCTTCGTCCCACAGGCTGACCTCTTGCGAGCCGCGAATCATGGTCTGGAAGACAAGTCGCTTGCCGACCTTCTTAATAATTTTGTCGAGAGCAAAAAGGGGATAGCGCAAGTGATAAAACAGTCCCATGAACAGGACGTAGTCGAACTGACCCGATATTTGGTCCACGTCATAAACCGAACGCTTTTGAAAATCAATTTCCAGGTCAAGCGTCTCCGCCGCGAAACGGGCCTGGCTTAAATACCGGTCGTCCACATCCACGCCCAGCACATACTCTGCGCCGCGTTGCTTCATCTGCAGCGAGTAAAAGCCTGCGTTACAGCCGATGTCGAGCACCGTGGCCCCAGTCAAATCTTCGGGGATGCCTTCAGAAATATGCTTCCACTTGATATTGGGAAAGTCGCCCAGGAAATGATGCGGTGCGGTCGGAACGCCGTGCAGATCAAGATTATGAAACCAGTCGCCTAGTTCTTCGATGCGCCGGAGCAAGGTAGCTTCGTGAGTGGGCGGACCAGGGGGAACAGAGTCCGCCGAGATCGGCAAGGGATCAGATAGGGGAGGCATAAGACCGTTCGCTCCAAAGATGCCAGTTCGGACGTCCCCGTTGCGCCTCGTCTCATGTTCATCCCGCGAACCCAAACAGCGTTCTCACCTCCCACTCACGGCAACCACAAGTCAGAAAAGCACATCCAAGCGCCTCGTGCCGGAACCGAATGCCAAAACGCCCGAGAGCTCCACTCTCACCTCTTCGATTCCGGCCAAGATCCCGGAAAAGCAGAAGGGTCTCTACCGGGAGGTCTTACAGGCCCTGGAAGAAAACCGCGTGCCTTATGCTGTTGCCGGCGCATTCGCTCTGCAGCAACACACGGGCATCTGCCGTGACACCAAAGATCTGGATGTCTTCCTAACATCGGAACATGTGCCTGCGGCCCTGGAGCACCTGCGAGATAACGGATTTGAGTGCGAAGTCTGCGATCCAGTCTGGCTGGCCAAGGCTCATCGGGACGATTTTTTCGTCGACCTCATTACTGGGATGAGCAATGCCGTAATCATCGTGGACGACTCCTGGATTCAACGCGCCCATCCCGCCACTATCGTGGGGATCCAAACCCGCGTGTTGGCACCGGAAGAACTATTAGCCTCGAAACTTTTCGTGACCCGGCGGGAGCGTTTCGATGGCGCCGATATTGCCCACGTCGTCTACGGCACCCAAGGGCGACTGGATTGGAACCGAGTGCTGGAATTGGTCGGAGAACACTGGGAGATTCTGCTTTGGGCGCTCGTCCTATTTCGTTATGTCTATCCCGCGCACACGGATTATGTGCCCAGCTTCTTATGGCATGATCTTCTCTCGCGCTTCAAGAACCAACTGGCGCATCCCGATCCACGAGCCAGGTTCCGCGGCAGTTTGATTGATGAGAACATGTTCTCCATCGACCTGAACGAGTGGGGACTCGACAACATCCTCGAAGAGTACCGGGCGCTCCGACAGCCGAAAATCGCCTCGCCAGAGACTCGTTGTGGCTAGGGCCCCATCTCCTCCTCGGCGAAAATGAGAATTGCAGCTACTGCCGATTTACATTTCACCCCTCAACGTTATGCCGTCCTGCGCGATCAACTCAGCAAGATTCGCGATGACGCTGACCTGCTGGTGCTGGCCGGCGACCTGACCAACTACGGCCAACCGGCAGAGATGGAACCGCTGGTGAATGCTCTAGTCCGTTTGCGCGTTCCCACGGTTGCCGTCCTGGGTAATCACGACTACGAAAGTGGGCGTGAAGCCGACCTCATGCAGATGATGACTGCGGAAGGCATCAAGGTGCTGGATGGAAGCGCCTATGAACGCGACGGAGTTGGCTTCGCCGGCACAAAAGGGTTCGTCGGCGGATTTGGGCGCGGCGTACTAACCGCTTTCGGAGAACCTGAAATCAAAGCGTTTGTTCGCGCCGGAATTGATGAAGCCCTTAAACTGGAGCGGGCCATGGCACAACTGCGCACGCCTAAACGCGTGGTGGTCTTGCACTATGCCCCCATCGCTGCCACGGTAAACGGCGAGGCACCCGAGATATTCCCTTTCCTCGGAACCTCGCGCCTGGCCGAAGTCGTGGATCGTCACGGCGCAGACCTGGTATTACACGGACATGCTCACCACGGACGACTGGATGGTCGCACGACTGGCGGAATTCCAGTACATAACGTAGCCATCACCCTGCTGCAGGCGCAGCAACCCTCAGCGGTTTATCGAGTATTCGATGTCTAAACGCGATTATAACTAAAAGCTAATAGCAATCTAGAATCATCTGTGCGCCCTTTGGAATGACCTAAACGACCTTTGGGAGCTGACGCGATGCGATCGTCGATTCTAGAGCTGTTTCCTCGCGATTAAAGGGCATTCTACGAGAGCTGCTGAATGCAGATTTCATCCCGTCAGACTCATAATGCGTCCGGGCGCGGTTAACCTGGAGCTAACCTGCTGATTCTCCTGCATCAAACGTCAGATCAATTCGCGAATCTTATCGGAAACCGCCGTGATCGCGATTTTGCCCCGATTGGGTTCGCCCCGAGCCAGCGACTCGGCAAAATGCAAAGCTTGTTCCGCCGTCACTTTGGCCGGCATAGGCGGTTCGAAGGGATCCACAACGGCTTGCAGAACCGCTGGGCCGGGAGCGTTCAAGAACGCTTCCACGGTCGAGGCACATTGGCCGGGATCAACCGTGAAACCGATTCCCCCATAGGCATGGGCGACCTCGGCAAAATCGATGGGATGGAGATCCACTCCATATTCCGGATTGCCGAGGAAGACCATCTGCTCCCACTTGATTTGACCTAGGACGTTGTTCTTGATGATCACGACCTTGATGGGCAAGTGATATTTCACGGCGGTAACAAAATCCGCCATCAGCATGGAAAAGCCGCCATCGCCGACGAAAGCAACGCACTGCCGCTCAGGATAGGCGATCTGCGCTGCCAAGGCATAGGGCAATCCACACGCCATGCTGGCCAGATTGCCAGAAACGGAATGCATCTGTCCCTTCTTGACCGGCATATGACGGGCCCACCATGTGGTGATGGTGCCGCTGTCACAACTGACCACGGCATTACTTTTAAGCCGCTTGCCTATTTCCCAGGCGACAACCTGGGGCTTCATGGGCACGTCCTGGCGGGTCGCCTGCTTTTCCAACAACGCCCACCAATCTTTCATGCCGGCCTGTGCTTTCTTCAGAAAGTTCCGGTCTTCGTTGCGCTTCAAGAGTGGGATCAATGCTTGGAGAGTGCGTAGACTGTCACCCACCAACCCGACCTCCACCGGAAAACGAATGCCGATCTGCTGCGGATTGAGATCGATCTGAACGCCCTTAGCCTGACCGGGTTTGGGCAAGAATTCGATGTATGGGAAAGCGCTTCCTACGATAAAGAGAGTGTCACATTCTTCCATGGCCTCTTGCGAAGGACGCGTGCCCAGCAATCCGATTCCGCCGGTCGTGTATGGACTATCGTCCGGAACCACAGCCTTTCCAAGGAGAGCCTTAATAATTGCAGCACCGAGCAGCTCAGCCACTTGTTGCAACTCGTCTCCGGCGCCTAGCGCGCCTTGGCCTGTCAGAATCGCGATTTTCTTGCCAGCGTTCAAAATGTCGGCTGCATCGTGCAAATCGCTTTCGCGAGGCAGCAGTGGAAGGGGCGTGCAGATGTCGGAGGTATGATGAGGCACATTTCGCTTGGAACGCTTTGCCTCTTTCAGTTCCTGTTCCTGAAAATCTGCCGGAACCGTGATGTGAGCCACGCCGCGGTAGGAAAGCGCACTCCGGCAAGCCAAGTCAACGACATTTTCCACGTGACTGGCGCCCATCACGCGTTCGTTGTAAACGGCGACATCAATGAATAACTTATCCAAGGCGACATCCTGTTGGGTGTGCGTGCCAATCAAGTCGTGGAATTGCAGTCCCGTAATCGCCAGCACCGGCTGATGGTCGAGCTTAGCGTCGTAAAGTCCATTCAGCAGATGAATGCCGCCCGGTCCGGAGGTAGCCAGACACACCCCCAGCCTGCCGGTGAACTTGGCGTATCCACATGCCATGAACGCGGCGGTTTCTTCGTGGCGTACCTGAACAAAGCGAATCTTATCCTGGCGGGCGCGCAGTGCTTCCATGATTCCGTTGATTCCATCTCCCGGAAGGCCGAAGACGACCTCCACGCCCCAGTCGATCAGGCGGTCGACGAGTAGCTCTGCAGTATTCATAGGCTTACCTCGGATGATGGCCTTTATTGGTTTTCTAGGATGCTTTCATGAGGGCATGGGTCGTCCAGGTTTCCAGAGAGGATGGCTTGCAGCGGTGTGCACGTCTCCGGCGTCGGGTCTCGGGCTTTAATAATTGGTTCCCAAAAACTGGCACCAGGGACCTGAGACCTAAGACCTTGGACCTGAAACCTGGGACCCACACCCTCGCTATATCCAAAACTTACTGGTTGACTCCCGCTTACCTAATGTTCCACAACCGGTTACAGACTTAACCCGATATAAGAGGGACCCGGCATATCGTAAGTTCCAGAACGAGTCAGGCATTGCAAGCAAGGCCGAAGTGCTTGCATCGTCAATGCGTCCAATCTCAGTTCTGGAGGAACTCGATGGGAACGATTCTGATCATTATCCTGGTGTTGTTACTGCTGGGTGCTTTGCCGACGTGGCCATACAGTAGTGGTTGGGGATACTACCCGAGCGG
>WNGL01000191.1_pt1 | contig 68770 bp, 54 predicted proteins | sample 5400591 | NCBI WGS metagenome assembly WNGL01 (sample SAMN13153377, study PRJNA577476) | soil metagenome | isolation source: 80 cm soil or saprolite under Garry oak tree replicate 1 | place: USA:California | collected 2016-06-15 | reverse complement strand
GGACGGCGCGGAAGACGGGGACGCGGGGAACGGCAGGGCCGCGGGGTTCCGCGCCTTCGGCAAGTCCAAGGACCACCGCGACGACCTGCCCCAGGTCGTGATCGGCATGGCGGTCACCCGGGACGGCATCCCGGTCCGCGTGTGGTGCTGGCCCGGGAACACCGCCGACTCCGCGCTGATCCGCCAGGTCAAGGACGACATGCGCCACTGGTCCCTGTCGAAGGTGGTATGGGTCGCCGACCGCGGGTTCACCTCCGCGGAGAACCGCCGCTGGCTGCGCAAGGGCGGGAACCACTACATCATCGGGGAGAAGCTCCGCTCCGGCTCCGCCGAGACGGACGCCGCGCTGTCGCGGCAGGGCCGCTACAAGGACGTCGCCGGCAACCTCAAGGTCAAGGAAGTCCGCATCGCCGAGGACGAGCGGTTCGTCATCTGCCACAACCCCGAGGGAGCCGAGCGGGACGCCGCGATCCGCGCTCGGCTGATCGCCCAGCTGAAGGAGCTGACCGACGGCTCGGACAAGCTCAGCCGGGACAAGCGCGCCGAGCTGCGCGGGGTGATCTCGACGAAACCGGGCCTGAACCGGTACCTGCGGACCACTCCCGGCGGGCTGCTGCGCATCGGCGCCTCCCGGGCCAAGGCCGAGGAGAACCTGGACGGCAAGTACCTGCTGCGCACCTCCGACCCGGCGATGACGTCCGAGGACATCGCCCTCGGATACAAGCAGCTCCTGGAAGTCGAGCGCGGCTGGCGGGACATGAAGCAGGTCATCGACCTGCGCCCGGTATACCACCGCAAGGAAGAGCGGATCCGCGCCCACGTCCTGCTGTGCTGGCTCGCCCTGCTGCTGGCCCGCATCGCCGAGAACACATGCGATGCCACCTGGCCGAACCTGCGCCGCGAGCTCGACCGCATCGCGGTCGGCACCTTCACCGGGCCCGCCGGGACCTTCCGCCAGCGCACCGAGACCAGCCCTGCCCAGCTGGACATCCTCGCCAGGCTCGGCACCGACCCGCCGCCGAAGATCTGCCAGCTCACCCCAGCGGCCCCCTGACCAGCGCAAACACCCCGCCTAGATACACGCCATCCAGCTAGGCCAGGGCACGTTCCCGCACGTCAAACGCCATATTCACCGGCTAGCGCGCTTCGCAACTGCGGAACCCCGGTCACAGGGATTCGGAATAAGCGATCCGAGCACACCAGAACTGAGCGGCGCACTGAAGACAGAGCGCCGCAAGCGCAGGCTGTCGCTGCGCGAGGTCAGCTACGAGACAGGAATCTCCGTCAACACCCTCTCCCGGGTCGAGCGGGGATACCTGCCCGACCTGAAGAACTACCAGCGCATCATCGACTGGCTCGGAGTACCAGCTGATACCTTCCTCGAAGCCAGCAAGCCGGAAAGCCCGGCGGGAACGCTGGACCTCGTGGCACGGCACTTCCGGGCCGACCCTGGCCTGACCCCCGAGGCAGCCGAGAAGCTCACCTCACTCGTCCAGGACATGTATAACAGGCTCGTCTCCGAGCGGCCCCGCCTCGCCGCCCACACGCGCTCAGCGCAAACCTTCCTGAGCGACTGCAATCCACGCTCGAAAACGAGGAGACTCGCTGAGCCATGCGCCGGGCTTCAAAGCAGAGGCAGAACGCCTCGCCGCGCAGGTGCGAAACGAAATGGGCCTCGGACCCTACAAGCCCCTAGACACCAATGCCCTCGCACGCCACGTCGGAGCACAACTGCGGGCAGCAGACGAGCTAACCAGCCTCACCAAGCCGAAAGAACTTGAGGCCCTGCAACAGGACGCATTTTCTGCGTGCACCTTCGACCTCGGAACCCGCAAGGTCATCGTCGTCAACCCGCTCGCAACCGACGAGCGACGCCGCAGCGACGTCAGCCACGAGGCATCCCACCTCCTACTCGACCACAAGGTCAGGGAAGTCGAGCAACTCGGCGGCCCCTCATTCTTCACCTGCGACCCCGACGAGGAACAAGAAGCAAACTGGCTCGCCGGCTGTCTCCTCCTACCCCGCGATCTGCTGGTGCGATCACTCAGAAGCGGCTTGGACGCAGTAGCCATCGCTGAGGCAAACATCGTAAGCGTCTAGATGGCAAACTTCCGGCTTCGAACAACCGGTGCCGAGCGACAGGTCGCAGGGGCCCGCCGATGATGGTCATGGCCGAGGCGTGAGCTCGTGGGTGTCCTCGGCTACTGCGGTTCGGCGCGGTGGGCGGTGACATCGGCAGCCACGTGAGCTGCTAGCTCAGGCTCGACCACCCAACTGGGTCGTGGCGTCCACCGAACTGATATGGCCGGCCGTTCTGGGAAGCCGCGAGCCTGCTTTCTCAGCCGGGCAGGTTGACGTCTCCTGGCCAGCCGCCGAGCACTGGGGAACTTGTCTCAGAAACAGCTCGCACCGTGCTGGGGAGCCCTGTCATCGCGGCTCGCGGGCGCGGGGGGAAGAGTAGAACCGTGTTCGTCCATGGAGCGGTTGCGGTCGGCTCGTTGTTAGTAGATCACCGTTAGTAGTCCTTCAGCGTGATCGCGTCGGCCTTCTGGAACTGCCTGGCGATGAGCGCGCGCATCGGCCAGCGGGTCATCATGGTCATCGAGAGGTTGCGCATCCGGATCATCAGCGCGCTGTTCGGCGCGAAGCCCTTCACCCCGCCGGGTGGCAGGGTCTGGCACTGCTTCACGTAGTCGCGCATCTCATTCTGGTACCGGGCGAATGCCGCCTCGTGGTCGTCCGGTGTCGCGGACAGTTCACCGGCGAGCACGTAGGCGGCGACGAGGGCCATCGCGGTACCGAGCCCGGCCAGCGGCGAGCCGCAGTATCCGGCGTCGCCGAGCAGCACCGTCCGCCCTCGGTACCACTGTCCCAGGTGGACCTGACTGAGCGAGTCGAAGTAGAAGTCCCCGGCGCCGGGCATGGCGGCGAGGATCTGCGGTACCAGCCAGCCCACTCCGGTGAACTTGGCGCGCAGGATCTCCTGCTGGGCAAGCACATCGCGCCGGTCGTAGTCCAGCGGCGGGGAGGTGAAGCTGAGCATCGCCTTAGCCGTGCCGCCGTTCTCCGGCCGGATCCCGGCGACCAGCCCGCCCGGCGCGCCGTGCATGAGGAACCAGTGGTCGAGGTTGCCCGGGTCCGGGACCGTGAAGTAGGCCATGTACCCACCGAGGTGCCGCACGAACTCCTGCTCCGGCCCGAAGGCGAGCCGGCGTACCCCGGAGTGCAGCCCGTCCGCGCCGACCACAATGTCGAACCGCCGCACGGTACCGCTGGCGAACGTCACCTTGACGCCGTCGCCGTCCTCGGTCAGCCCGGCGATCTGGTCATTGAACAGGTATTCGATACCGTCTCGGGTGGCGTCGTACAGGATGCGGGTCAGGTTGCCGCGCATGATCTCGATCTCCGCGACCATCCCCTCGCCGTCAAACAGGTCGGCCGGCATCCTCGCGGTCCACCGGCCGCGGCCGTCCGCATAGGCGAATCCGCGCTCGTCGACGCGCTCTGCCCGTACCGTATCGAGAAGCCCCATCCGTTCGACCACCTCGCGCCCGGCGCCGCGCAGGTCCACGGCGTGCCCGCCGGGTCGGGGCGCGGCCGCGACCTCCACGACCGTCGCTGCGAAGCCGTGCCGCCGCAGCCAGAACGCGAGCGCCGGCCCGCCGATGCCGGCGCCCGAGATCAGTACCGTCCGGTTGACCATTTCCGTGCCTCCTCGTCGCGTACGATGTACCATGCTATGCGTACACCGTATGTGTGCTAGTCAAGCCGCTTGGTGTACTAGTACGGGTAGGGGAGGAGCGATCGATGACTCAGCCGCCGTACCGCCGCATCGCCGACGAGATCCGCGCCCGGATCGCCGATCGCGAACTGCGACCTGGCGACCCGGTACCGTCGGCACGCGGCATCACCCGCGAGTGGGGCGTGGCCCTGGCCACCGCGACGAAGGTGCTCGCGACCCTGAACACCGAGGGGGTGACCCGGTCGCTACCGGGTCGGGGCACGGTGGTCGCCGGCCCGGCCGTACCCGCCCAGCCGGCGGGCGTGGCGGCGCGCGGCGCGCGCCGAAACGAGGGCGACCCCGACCTGACCCGCGAGCGGATCGTGGCGGCGGCCATCCGGGTCGCCGACGCCGAGGGTCTGGCGCAACTGTCCATGCGGCGCATCGCGACGGAGGTGGGCGCGGCCCCGATGTCCCTCTACCGCTACGTCAACGGCAAGGACGAGTTGCTGGTGTCCATGATGGACAGCGTGCTCGGCGAGGACCCCCTGCCGGCCCGGCCGCCGAAGGGCTGGCGAGCCCAGCTGGAACTGTCCTCCCGCATGCAGTGGCAGGTATTCCGGCGCCACCCGTGGCTCGCCCCGGCCCTGTCCATCACCCGCCCGCAGCTGATCCCCAACGGGATGCGACACACCGAGTGGGCGCTGCGCGCACTCGACGGGTTGGGCCTGACGATCCAGGAGATGATGCACGTCCACATCACGCTGTTCAGCCACGTGCGCGGCCTGGCCCTCAACCTTGAGGCTGAGGCCCAGGCCGAGCAGGACTCGGGGCTGACGAGCGACGAGTGGATGCAGACCCAGGAGCACGGCTTCCGCGTCATCGCCGGTACCGGCGACTTCCCGCTGCTGAACCGGTTGGTCAACAGCGAAATGGAGCTGGACCTGGATCAGTTGTTCGAGTTCGGCCTGGGCCGCCTGCTGGACGGGCTGGAGCGGTACCTGGCCGGACGGTGACTCAGCCCGGCACGTTCCACCGCTGGTCCGGGCCGTCGGCGCAGCCCCCAGATCTGCAACGGGGTACCGTCCGCGGAGCCGGGTCCGGTCACGTCCAGGCACCGGGTGGAGCTGGTGCTGATGGATTGGGCCCGCTGCGGCCGTGCCCAGCCCGGCACCGCGTCATTCCGGGACACCTTCCTCACTTCACTGCATCCGGGTGACCACGAAGTTCGTGAACTCAGCGCCGGTCGGCGTACTCGTATCTGAGGTAGTCGCCGCGAAGAGCCCCACAGTCCCGCTACTGAGCGGATCGCTAGTGTCGGTGGCTTCGGCGAGCTTGCTGTTGTTTACCCACAAGGTGAGGTCGGCGGCACCGCCGACGGTGGCGCACGCGGCTCGGAGCCGGTTACTGGCGTTCATGTCCACTTGGGCCGGGACGTGCGCCAGAGGCCGTCGCCCGATGATCCCCGTCTTGCTGGAGTACCGGTAGATCGACACCGAGCTGGCTTGCACGATGAAGGTGTATCCCTCGGCTTTGCCTGCACGGCAGGCGATGCCGAATTCGTCACAGCCGCTGAGCCGAGGATGCGGCGTGCAGTGACATCGATCGTGATGTCTTGCGGCAGGCTGCCCGCGTTCGCCGGCTCGCTCGACTGGACATCGTTTCCGTTCGCGTAAATGCGCAGGGCACACGTGCTGTACTGGCCTCCTGCCCGTCCGGTGCCGAGCGTCCAGCCACCAGCTGTCGTGCAGAAGTTGTCACGGAAAACGACCGCCGGCGTTCCGGCGCTGGGGGTGGCCTTGGCAGCGGCACTGGAGGAGGTCGCAGCTGACACTGCCGAGTTGTCCTGGCGGGTGCTGTTTATGTTCACAACGACGGTCGGCGAGCCGCCGAGGAGGTTGATCAGGGCCACGATCACGCCGCCCAGGACGCCGAGCCCTCCGAGGATCCAGGCGCCCACGATGCCCACTGGCCGGTTCCGCCGCCGGGGCCGGCTGGGCCTCCGGCCGACTCGTCCCGCGTCAGACATTGGTTCGTCTCGTGGATGCCGGGCTCACGTGTTGCCAGGAGAGTACGCTGCACGAGTTACACATTGGTCACGTTCTGGAACATCCGGAGTGCCTCTGCCGGCACCGGCTCCGCAGCTACTCGCGTTGTCAGGAGTCCCAAGGAGAAGCGGCCGCCGCATCGTGGGGTGCGGCGGCCGGGCGGCGAGCCCGGCGGCCCGTGAGCTTGTGCCGGACTCGCCAATGCCGTTAACTGAGACTGCGGCCTTACCGGCCCGGACCCTGCCTCTGCTGCCGCTCGTCTAGGTGACCGCAGAGAGGCTATGAGCACTCGAATCGATATCCCCGGGGATCCCGTCTGGAGAGATGGACCCCGTTCACCGTCGGCTGCCGAAATACCGGGTGGTGCCCGAGCCGCCGAGCCGGTGAGCGGACTGGGTTTTCCTGACATACCGCGGCTCGAGCTGGATCAGCTGTTGGTAGACCGCGCCGATGACGTGCTGGCCACCCAAGGGCGGCTGCGCGGGCTGCTGCGCGCCAATGCCCCGGTGGCCGGGGAGCTGAGCTTGCCGGTGGTGCTGCGGCAGATCGTGTCGGTGACCCGGGACCTTGTCGGTGCCCGCTACGCGGCGCTCGGCGTGCTCGGCCGTGACGGTGAGCTGGAGCATTTCGTGCACGCAGGGATGGACGAGGAGCTGGCCGCCAGGATGGGTGAGTTCACCGCAAAAGATGAGCAGCTGGCGATCGCGCTGGCCGCAGCCGTCGGCGCGGCGATCGCCAACGCACGGCAGTTCGCCGAATCCGAGCAGCGCCGCCGGTGGCTGGACGCCTCCGCCGAGCTGGCACCTTTGCTGTTGTCCGGAGAGGCATTGCAGCCGCATGCGCTGATCACCCGGCTCGCCGCCGGCGCCGCAGACGCGGACTTCGGCACGCTGGCCGTGCCCCACGGCGCAGACCAGGTCATCGTCACGAGCGTCACCGGCGTGCTCGCCGCCAGGATGATGAACCAGGCAGAGGCACTGGCGGACTCGCTGGCCGGGCAGGCGATCCGCACCGGCAAGCCCAGCCTGGTCACTGGCGAGGGCCGCGAGGCGGTCGCGGTCGCACTGGGCGCCGGTACCGGCCCGCTGATCATCGTCCCGCTGGCAGCCGGCGAGCAGGTCCGCGGCGCGCTGATGCTGGGCCGGCTGGCGGTACGCCCGGGATTCACCGAAACAGACCTGGGCATGGCCGCCTCCTTCGCCGGCCACGCCGCGGTGGCGATGGAACTCGCCCGGGTCCGCGCCGACCAGATCACCCTGGCTCAGGCCGAAGACCACGACCGGATCGCGGGCGACCTGCACGACCACGTCATCCAGGAGCTGTTCGCCCTCGGCATGAGGCTGCAGGGCCACGCCGCCCGTACCGACCCCGTGACCGCGGAACTGGTCAACGGCTACGCAGACATCATCGACGAGATCATCAAGAAGATCCGCACCAGCATCTTCGGGCTCCACCATCCCCGCGCGGCCCCCGGGGGGCTGCCCGCCCGGGTGATGGAGATCATCGACGAGCACACCGCGCAGCTCGGCTTCACTGCCGGGATCCGCTTCGCCGGCCCGCTCTACCCCGGTCCGGATGAGGCGATGGCTCATGACATTCTCGCCGTTACCCGCGAAGCCCTGTCCAACTGCGCGCGCCACGCCCACGCCACCGCCGTCACCATCTCCCTGATGCTTGAGGACGGGCTGATCACCCTCGAAATCACCGACAACGGCCGTGGCCTCGGTACGCCCGCCCGCTCCAGCGGGCTGTCCAGCATGCGCCGCCGCGCCGAACGCAACGGCGGTAGCTTCCAGCTGACTACCCCCGCAACTGGCGGCACCCACTTGACCTGGACCGCCCGCCCGCGACCCTCAGGGCAAGAGCAATAATCAGGGCCGAAAGGCCCTGATGCTGCGCAGTGACCTGGACGTAGCGTGGACTACATGGCTTTGCGACCAGAACGTGGGGACGTTACGCCGTTGCCGGATCTGCTGCACGGGCAGTCCCGCGCCGGCCCGGTCCGCCAGCAGCGCCCCGTCTACGTTGACTTGCTGCCGCCGTGCAACGCCGGGTGCCCGGCCGGGGAGAACATCCAGGCGTGGCTGGCGTACGCCGAGACCGGTGACCATGAGCGCGCGTGGCGGCAGCTGACCGCGGATAATCCGATGCCGGCCATCCACGGCCGGGTCTGTTACCACCCGTGCGAGACCGTCTGCAACCGGGCCAGCCTGGACAGCGCCGTCTCGATTCACTCGGTCGAGCGGTTCCTCGGCGATCTCGCGCTCGAGCGGGGCTGGTCGTTCGACCCGCCCCCGGTGCGCAGCGGCCGCCGGGTGCTGGTCATCGGCGCCGGGCCGAGCGGGCTTTCCGCCGCTTACCACCTAGCCCGGCTCGGCCACGAGGTGGAGATCAGGGATGCGGGCGAGCAGTCCGGCGGGATGATGCGGTACGGCATCCCGGCCTACCGGATGCCGCGCGACGTCCTGGACGGCGAGCTGGCCAGGATCGCCGCCATGGGCGTGCGGATCACCCTCGGCCACAAGGTGGAGGACCTGGACGCGGAGCGGCGCGAAGGCGGCTTCGACGCGGCCTTCGTGGCCGTGGGCGCCCACCTGTCCAAGCGGGTCGACATCCCGGCCAAGGACGCGGGACCGATCCTGGACGCGGTGTCGTTCCTGCGCAGCGTCGCCTCGGGGGAGCGGCCAGTCATCGGGCGGCGCGTCGCCGTCTACGGCGGCGGCAACACCGCGATGGACGCCGCCCGGGTCGCCCGCAGGCTCGGCGCGAACGACGCGCTGATCGTCTACCGGCGCACCCGCGAGCAGATGCCTGCCCATGAGGATGAGGCGGAAGAGGCCGAGCGGGAGGGGGTGCAGATCAACTGGCTGCGCACCATCACCGCGTTCGACGGCCCGGAGCTGACCATCGAGGCCATGGAGCTTGATGAGCACGGGTTCCCGCAGCCGACCGGGCGGTTCGAGACGCTGGCCGCGGACACCGTGATCCTGGCGCTCGGCCAGGAGAGCGACACCGCGTTCCTGCGTCAGGTGCCCGGAGTGGAATTCAGCCGGGACGGCACCGTGCAGGTGTCGACCTCCATGATGACCGGATGCGCCGGCGTGTTCGCCGGCGGCGACATGGTGCCGTCCGAGCGCACCGTGACGGTCGGCGTGGGGCACGGCAAGAAAGCGGCCAAGAACATCGACGCCTGGCTGCGGGGAACCGCGCCGGCGAACGCGGCCAAGCACGCGCCTGTCTCGTTCGGCGACCTGAACCTGTGGTACTTCGGCGACGCCGCCCGCCGGCAGCAGCCGGAGGCCGAGCCGGAGGAGCGGATCGCGGACTTCGGCGAGGTGCTCGGCGGCCTGTCCGAGCAGGAGGCGACCTACGAGGCCCGCCGCTGCCTGTCCTGCGGCAACTGCTGCGAGTGCGACGGCTGCCTGGGCGCCTGCCCCGAGGACGCGGTGATCAAGCTGGGTCCCGGGCATCGCTACGAGTTCGACTATGACAAGTGCACCGGCTGCGGCGCGTGTTACGAGCAGTGCCCGGTGCATTCGATCGAGATGGTCCCGGAGGACTAATGACACGCGCCACGGTCGATGGCAACGAGGCTGCGGCGTCAGTCGCCTACCGGCTGAACGAGGTCTGCTGCATCTACCCGATCACGCCGTCGTCGCCGATGGCCGAGTTCGCGGACGAGTGGTCCAGCCAGAAGCGGCCCAACCTGTGGGGCGGCGTGCCTTCCGTGGTGGAGATGCAGCACGAGGGCGGAGCCGCGGGCGCGTTGCACGGCGCGCTGCAGAGCGGGGCGCTGGCCACCACGTTCACGGCGTCGCAGGGCCTGCTGCTGATGATCCCGAACATGTACAAGATCGCCGGTGAGCTGACTCCGGCCGTGCTGCACGTCGCGGCCCGGTCGCTGGCCGCGCAGGGGCTGTCCATCTTCGGTGACCACTCGGACGTGATGGCCGTCCGGCAGACCGGTTTCGCGCTGCTCGCCTCCGCGTCGGTCCAGGAGGCCCACGACCTCGCGCTGGTGGCGCAGGCCGCCACTTTGGCGACCCGGGTGCCGTTCGTGCACTTCTTCGACGGGTTCCGCACCTCGCACGAGCTGAACACGATCGAGATGCTGGCCGACGACGACCTGCGCGCGCTGGTGCCCGAGGCGCTGATCCGCGCGCACCGCGGCCGGGGGCTGTCACCGGAGCGGCCGTTCATCCGCGGCACCGCGCAGAACCCGGACGTCTACTTCCAGGCGCGGGAAACGGCGAACCCGTTCTACGCCGCCGTGCCGGGCGCGGTGCAAGAGGCGATGGACGGCCTCGCCGCCCGTACCGGCCGCCAGTATCACACCGTGGACTACACCGGTCACCCCGAAGCCGACCGGGTGATCGTCGTGATGGGCTCGGCGGCTGAGACCATCGGCGAGACCGTGGCCTACCTGTGCGGCCAAGGCGAGCGGGTGGGCATGCTGCAGGTCCGGCTGTACCGGCCGTTCCCGGCCCGGGCCGTGCTCGATGCGCTGCCCGCGAGCGCCGGACGGATCGCGGTGCTCGACCGGACCAAGGAGCCCGGTTCGAACGGCGAGCCTCTGTTTCTCGACGTGGTCGCCACGCTGGCCGAGGCGCACACCGACGGTGAGCGCCCAGTACTGCCGCTGATGACCGGCGGCCGCTACGGCCTGTCGTCGAAGGAACTCACCCCTGGCATGGTCGCCGGTATTTTCGCGGAACTCACCCGCGAGCGGCCGCGGCCCCGGTTCACGATCGGCATCCACGACGACGTGTCCGGCCTGAGCCTGCCGTATGACCCGTCGCTTGACATCGAACCGCCCGGCACGATCCGCGCGGTCTTCTTCGGTCTCGGTTCTGACGGCACGGTCGGCGCGAACAAGAACACGATCAAGATCCTCGGCGCCGAGGAGAACCTGAACGCACAGGGCTACTTCGTCTACGACTCGAAGAAGTCGGGCTCGCAGACCGTGTCCCACCTGCGCTTCGGGCCGCAGCCGATCCGCGCGCCCTACCTGGTGCAGCAGGCCAGCTTCGTCGGCTGCCATCACTTCGGGCTGCTGGACCGGGTCGACGTGCTCGGCCTGGCGGCTCCGGGAGCGACGCTGCTGCTCGACTGCAAGCTGCCAGCGGATGAGGTCTGGGATGCGCTGCCCCGCCCGGTCCAGGAGAAGATTCTCGCCAAACGGATCGAGGTTTACGCGATCGATGCCGGCCACATCGCTCGCGAGGCCGGCCTCGCTGGCCGGACCAACACCGTGCTGCAGACCTGCTTCTTCGCGATCTCGGGCGTGCTGCCCCGGGATGAGGCAATCGCCAAGATCAAGGCGGCGATCGCCAAGACCTACGGCCGCCGCGGCGCCGAGGTGGTCGCGAAGAACCACGCCGCCGTCGACGCCACTCTCGAAGGACTGCACCAGATCGAGGTGCCCGGCCGGGTGACGTCCGACCGGGAACTGCCCGCGATGGTGCCGGCCAGCGCGCCGGAGTTCGTCCGCACCGTCACCGCGATGATGATGGCAGGCCGCGGCGACGAGTTGCCGGTCAGCGCGCTGCCGGTGGACGGCACCTACCCGAGCGGCACCACGGCGTACGAGAAGCGCAACATCTCAGAACTGGTCGCGGAATGGGATCCGGACCTGTGCATCCAGTGCGGCAACTGCAGCTTCGTCTGCCCGCACAGCGTCATCAGGGCCACCTACTACGACGAGTCCCTGCTGAAGGAGGCGCCACCGGATTTCAAGTCGGCTCCGCTGGACGCCCGCGGGCTCCCGGACACCCGCTTCACGCTGCAGGTCTACGTGGAGGACTGCACCGGGTGCGAGCTATGCGTCCAGGCCTGCCCGGTCGGGGCGCCCGACAACCCAGAACGCAAGGCGATCAACCTGGCGGCCAGGCAGCCGCTGGTGGCCGCCGAACGGGACAACGTCGCGTTCTTCGAGACGCTGCCGGTGGCCGACCGGTCCCGGGTGGACTTCGGCACGGTGCGCGGCACGCAGTTCCTGCAGCCGCTTTTCGAGTTCTCCGGCGCCTGCGCGGGCTGCGGCGAGACGCCGTACGTCAAGCTCCTGTCGCAGCTGTTCGGCGACCGGCTGATGGTCGCGAACGCCACCGGCTGCTCCTCGATCTACGGCGGGAACCTGCCCACCACGCCGTGGACGAGCAACGCCGACGGGCGCGGCCCGGCCTGGTCGAACTCCCTATTCGAGGACAACGCCGAGTTCGGCCTGGGATTCCGGCTGGCCGCAGACCGGCACGTCGAGCTGGCCCGCACCCGCCTGACGGAGCTGCGCGACGCGATCGGCGCCGACCTGGCGGACGATATCCTCGGCGCGTCACAGCTGCACGAGTCGGAACTGGCGGCCCAGCTCGACCGGGTCGCCGAGCTGAAGCGGCGGCTCGAGGCCCTGGACCAGGACTACGGGCATGTCGCCGATCTGCGCAGCGTGGTCGATCACCTGGTCCGGCGCAGTGTCTGGATCGTCGGCGGGGACGGCTGGGCCTACGACATCGGCTCCTCGGGCCTGGATCACGTACTGGCCACCGGGCGCAACGTGAACGTGCTTGTGCTCGACACCGAGGTCTACTCCAACACCGGCGGGCAGTCATCGAAGGCGACACCGCTCGGCGCCGTCGCCAAGTTCGCCTCGGCCGGCAAGACCGTACCGAAAAAGGACATCGCGCTGCAGGCCATTGCCTACGGCAACGTCTACGTCGCCCGGGTCGCCATGGGCGCCGACCCGCAGCAGACGCTGCGTGCCTTCCGCGAGGCGGAAGCCTACGACGGGCCGTCGCTGGTCATCGCCTACAGCCACTGCATCGCGCACGGCATCGAGATCCGCACCGGCCTCGACCAGCAATACCGCGCCGTGGCCAGCGGGCACTGGCCGCTGATCAGGTACGACCCGCTGATCAGGACGGCCGGGGGTAACCCGTTCCTGCTCGACTCGCCGCGGCCGCGCATCAGCCTGGCCAGCTACACCCAGCGCGAGCTGCGGTACCGTTCGCTCAGCAATACCAACCCGGCCGAGGCCGAGCGCCTGGGAGCCCTGGCCCAGGAAGCGGTCGACCTGCGCTGGAGCACCTACGAGGAGATGGCTACCCGCGGAGCGCAGATGTTCCCGGCCGACGCACGGAAGGAAGACTGATGGACCTTTCGACCGGCTACCTGGGACTGACGCTACGCAATCCGCTCGTCGCCTCCGCGTCCCCGCTCTCGAATACCGTCGACGGCGTCCGGCGGCTGGCCGACGGCGGAGTCGGCGCGGTGGTGCTCTACTCCCTGTTCGAGGAGCAACTGCGCCGGGAGGCCGAGGAGAACGCGCGGCTGGCCGAGCTGGGCACGGAGGTTTTCGCCGAGTCCCTGTCCTACTTCCCGGCCGCAGCGGAGGACGAGGCGGAGGAGGCCGGCAGCGCGGACGAACCCAGCCCGCGCCGCTACCTGAGCCTGCTCGAGCGCGCCGCGGCGGCGGTCGAGATACCGGTCATCGGCAGCATCAACGGCAGCACGCCCGGCGGCTGGACCAGCTACGCGCGCGCGATGCAAGACGCGGGCGCCGCGGCGATCGAGCTGAACATCTACTACGTACCGGGCGACCCGCACATCACCGGCCGCGAGGTCGAGCAGCGGCACGTCGACATCCTGTGCCGGGTCAAGGACGCGGTGACCGTGCCGGTGGCGGTCAAGCTGAGCCCGTACTTCAGCTCGCCCGGCGAGATGGCGCTGCGGCTCGACGAGGCGGGTGCGGACGGCTTGGTGCTGTTCAACCGGTTCCTGCAGCCCGACATCGACCCCGAGACCCTCGCGGTGCTGCCCGACGTCTATCTCTCCAGCCCGGCCGAGGCCCGGCTGCCGCGTACCTGGATCTCCATCCTGCGCAAGCAGCTGAGCGCCTCCCTCGCCGCGACGACCGGCGTCGAGGGACCAGCCGACGTGGTCAAGTACCTGCTGGCGGGCGCCGATGTCGTGATGACGGCGTCCGCGCTGATCCGGCACGGCCCCGGGCACGCCGCCGTCCTGCTCGACGGCCTGTCCGGATGGATGGCCCGCAAGGGATACCCGTCGGTCGCCGCCGTGCGCGGCATGCTGGCCCTGCCCGCGGGTACCGACCAGCCCGCCTACGAGCGCGAAGGCTATGTCCGCGCGATGCAGGCCGCCAACAGCTCCCGCGGTCCCTGGTGGTGACGCCCGGCTACGAACGATAAACGGTGAGATCGAGGAAATGGGTCGCGCAGGAGATGCACGGGTCGTAATTGCGACTCGCCTGCTCGCACTGCCAGGTCAGGTGCTGATCGTCGAGATCCAGCCGGCCAGCCACATTGGGAAGCTGCGGCGGGAAGGCCACCCCCAGGCGCTCTTCCAGCCGCTGTCCGCCAGGAAAATGCTTTGCGCGCCGGCGGCGGCGGGCGTTGTAATCGGCGGATGGGCGAGATCATCGGGCACGTGCTCGCGGTGCTGCCCGCGTTCCTGCTGGCCTGCCTGGCCGTCGCCGCGCTGCCGGGGCCGTCCACGGCGCTGTTCCTGCACCGGACGGTACGGGACGGGCGCGCCGCCGGGCTGGCCGCTGTGGCGGGAAACGAGATCGGCGTCTTCTGCTGGGCGCTGGCCGCCGGGGCGGGCCTGACCGGGCTGCTGCGCGCCAACCGGTGGCTGTACCTGGCCCTGCACATCGTGGGCGCGGTCGTGCTCGTCTACCTCGGGGTATCCGCGTGGCGCAGCGCGCGGCGCAGCGATGACGCCGAGTTCGGCGCGGCCTTCGCCCGGCGGTTGCCGTCCGGGCGCACCCCGGCTGCCGCGTTCCGTGCCTCCCTGGTGACGATCGCGGCCAACCCGAAGGCGGCCGTCTTCGCGTTCTCGTTCTTCCCGCAGTTCCTGCCCCGGCACGGCCCGATCTTCGGCACGACCGTGGCGCTGGCCTTCGTGCAGCTTGTTCTCGACACCACCTACTGCGTCGGCGTCGTGCTGCTTGCGTCCCGGGCCCGGCGCTGGCTGTCCCGCGCCGTGATACGCCGCCGGCTGGAACGCATCCTGGGCGCGACCTTGGTAGCGCTCGGCATCGACCTGGCCGCCGCTTCCCGCTGAGCCGGCCGGGGCGGGCTCAGCGGGAAGCGGCCGGCTATCGCCGACATCTCCGGGCGGTGGCGCGCGGGTTCTCGCCTGCCGCCCCGGGACCGGATCATGGCACGGACGCGGGCGTCACCGTCGACGGGTGCTCCTTGGCGAAGGCGGCGATCGAATCCTGCTTGATGGCCGTCCAGAGCGGGTCGGCGATCGCCGTGTTCAGGACCAAGTGGCCGTTCACGGTGTGAGTCGGCGCGACGACGAAGGTCCCGGCGCTGCTGTTGAGGCCGCCGAACTGCCTGGCGAGCGACTCGATCGCTGAGTTGGTCATGTTGCTGTCCACGGTCAGCGCGCTGGTGATCGAGTTGAGCACCCTGACCATGGTCACCGGGTTGGTGATCAGGTGGTCATCGGCGATCTTGTTCAGGACCGCGCGGACGAAGTTCTCCTGGCGCAGTGTCCGGGCCAGGTCGCCGAGCGACGGCTCGCGGGCGTAGTAAATGGCGGTGACGCCGGTGAGATGGTTCACGCCCGCCTTGAACGTATGCCCGAAGCTCGTGCTCGCCTTGGGGATCGTGACATCCACGCCGCCGATGGCGTTCACGAGGCTGGCTACATGGCTGAAGTCGATCCGCGCGTAATGGTTGATGGGGACCCCGGTGAATTGCCCGACAGTCTGAACCAGCAGGCTGGGGCCGCCGGTCTCGAGCGCGTAGGAGAGCGGGTGGGTGCCGAGGCCCGGCACGTTGACCAGGGTGGTGTTCGGAATTCCCACCGCTCCGGCGTGCTTCCCGTCGGCGTTGATATGCAGGAGCATGACGATATTGCTGTCGTCGGGCAGGGAGGGGTCCTGCACTGAGATGCCGGTGGGCCCCATCTGGGAACTGGTGACCAGGAAGGTCTGGCCGGATCCGCTGCCCGCTGCGACCAGGTGAGCGACGTTCACGCGCGGAATGCTGCTCGCCACGTGGTTGACGTACGCGTAAGCGCCGACGGCAAGAACGACCACCAGGCCCAGGAGCGATCCGAGCGACGCCAGGGCGATCCGCCACGGGTGATGCTTGCGCCGACGTGGCTCCGCCGCATGGTCGCTGACGTCCTCCGCGAAAATCTCGAGGCCGTCCTGGTTCTTCAAGTCGTGCATATCGGACATTTATCTCCCCCGTCTAGCACTGTCGTGTGGCCCGGCCGGCCGGTTCTGCGGACGCCCCGTCCGCCATGGTGACCCGCTGGCCGGGGTATCGCTTTCCGGGGCTTGAACACGTTGTACGGCATTAGCGCGAACACCCCTTCCCCAGCAGCAGCCCGTGATCTGCGCTCTTTACTCTGTGTTACGCTTTTTAGCGCAGGGTAATGCATACGAGCACCCGAGGGAAGAGCAGAGAGCCCGCATATCCGAGCATCACAAGGACGGGGGACCGTGTGATCGAGGACGCGCTGACTGGCAGGGTCCGATGGCAGCTGTTGCGAAGCCTGAGCAAGCGCCCATGGCCGCGAGTGGTCGCGGAGGTCGGCTACGACGTCGTGGCCTGGATGTGCGGCCTGCTCGTGGCGGCGAGAGCCACGGACGGCCCGGCCTGGGATCGGATGACCATGGCGCCCTTCTGGTACGGGGCGATCGGCGTTTGCGCGATCGTGGCCGGGTGCGGGCTTGCCGCCGGGCTGTACCGCGGCCGTTACCTGCGCGGAAGCCGGGACGAGATTATCGCGGTCTCGCAGGCGGCCGCGCTGACCTCCGCCTGCCTCCTGGTTACCGGCCCGGTCCTGATGGGCGGCCTGCGTGCGTGGCCGGAGAGGATCCTGGGCGGCGCGGTCCTGGCCGGGGCGGCCATGCTCGGCGCCAGGTACGCGGCCTTCGCGGCGAGGTTGCGGTCGTGGCCCTCGGCCCCGACCGCCGTGCGGATCATCGTCTTCGGGGCGGGGGACGCGGGCGCCCAGCTGATCCACCGGCTGGCCATGCAGTCCGGCGCGGCCTACCAGCCGGTGGCCATCCTTGACGACGACCCCGCCAAGAGGCGGCTGAGGATCCACGGTGTTCCGGTGCTCGGCGGCCGCGGCCAGATGGCGGAGGCCGCCGCGCGGACCGGCGCGCGGGTGCTGGTCATCGCGATCGCCGGCGGGAGCGGCAAGGTCATCCGCGACCTCACGGAGGCGGCCGAGTGCTGCGGGCTCGTGCCGAAGGTGATCCCGTCGGTCCGGGAGCTCCTCACCGGGGGGGCGAGGATCGAGGGGGTCCGTGATCCCCGCATCAGCGATCTGCTCGGGCGCCGGGTGGTGACGACCGACGTGACCTCGGTGGGCGAGCGCATCACCGGCAGGCGGGTCCTGGTGACCGGCGCCGGGGGGTCCATCGGCGCCGAGTTGTGCCGCCAGCTGTACCGGCTCGGGCCGGCGGAGTTGATCATGCTGGACCGTGACGAGTCGGCCCTGCACGCGGTCCAGCTTTCGCTGCGCGGGCATGCCCTGCTCGATTCTGAGGAAACCGTGCTGGCCGACATCCGCGACCAGCGCAGGGTCAGGGAGGTATTCGCCAGGTTCCGGCCCGACATCGTCTTCCACGCCGCGGCGCTCAAGCACCTGCCGCTGCTGGAAAGCTTCCCCGCCGAGGCGCTCAAGAGCAATGTCTGGGGGACTCTCACGGTCCTGGAGGCCGCGGCCGCCCAGGGCGTCCAGGTGTTCGTCAACATCTCCACCGACAAGGCCGCGGATCCGGTGAGCGTGCTCGGCTGCTCCAAGCGGATCACCGAACGTCTCACCGCGTACATGTCCGCCCGGACAGGCGGCGCGTACCTGAGCGTGCGCTTCGGCAACGTGCTCGGCAGCCGCGGGTCGGTGCTCACCACCCTGTCCACGCAGGCCGCCGCGGGCGGTCCGGTCACGGTGACCGACCCTCAGGTACGGCGCTATTTCATGCTCGCCGACGAGGCGGTCCATCTCGTGCTGCAGGCGGCCGCGATTGGCAGGCCGGGGGAGGTTCTCGTCCTCGACATGGGCGAGCCGGTGCGCATCCTTGACATCGCGCGGCGGCTGACCGCCAGCACCGGCCGCGAGGTCGACATCGTGTTCACCGGGCTGCGGCCCGGCGAGAAGCTGATCGAAGACCGGCTCGGGCCAGGAGAGATCGACAAGCGGCCCAACCATCCGCTGATCAGCCAGGTCCCTGTGCCGGCCCTGCGCACCGACCGGGTTACCGGCCTGGACCCTGACGCGGATGCCGGTTCGCTGCGCCGCGCCCTGGCCCGGTGCGCGCGCGATGTCTCCGGCGTCGGCACCCTGACCATCCCGCCGCAGGCTCTGGCCGGGCCCCCGGCCGCCCGGGAAGCTGACCGGAGGCCGGCCGGCCGCGACCTCCCGCCGCACGGCGGTTAGGGAGGCGTCCCGGCATGCGCCCAGCCAAGTTCGGCCAGATTCGTCACCAGCCGGTCCAGCAACCTGGCGGTGCCTTCGTAGGCGCGCAGCGGCCCGCCCGCCGGGTCGGCCACGTCGTCCTCGGCCGAGTCACCGAGCAGCGCGATGCGGTCGCGTCCCGCGTGAACGCGCGAAAGCCAGCCAGAGAACGGCTCACCGGGCGGCCGGGGCCCGATCTGCTCACCCCGCCTGACGAGTTCCTTGAGCGTGAACGCACGCAGCCACGCTCCGGGCTCGGTGAGCACGGCATACCGGAGATTCTCCCGGGCCATCGCCAGCACCAGGCCGGCACGGGCCAGGTCGGCGGCGCGGGCGATCCGGCTGCGATGCGACGCGATCGCGATCCCATATCCGGCCATGACCGAGACGACCTCGGGATGCGGCGGGTCTCCCTGGCGGAGCATCCCGGCCGAATGCACCGGGACCGCCACGCCCAGCGCGGCCAGCCGCCGGGTGAGCAGCGCGACGGCCATCGGAGACCGGCATACGTTCGCCGTGCACAAGACGACGATACCCGTCTGACCGGAGCCGCCGGGGTCATCCTGCTGAAGCCCAGCCATCGGAATGCGCTGAACGTCGGATATGTCGTTCACCACCATATTGCCGGAAAGTTCTCCTCGTCCGCCCTCAGCAAAAGCAATCGGCCTTATGCAGGTACCTGGCGGTGTTACCGGATATTCCGCGCACAACTTGAGCGACACCCCCGGGTGGCGATCCTCGCTGATTCGCGACCGGAAACACCCGCGACACCGGCCTTTCCGCCGCGGCACGCTTTCTCGGGCCTGAACAGATATTTTACCGCAGCCTTGCTTGGCGTACACTCATTTCGCGCAGCGCATGCCGGGCAGCGGTGCGCCCGTGGCGGCTTGCGGGTCTTCGGGGCACTGGCAGTTGCTACTTGCCAATCAGAGAGAAAGTCATTATGACCCAATTCGGTACCGAGCCGTCCTTTCGTGCATATCTGCAGATCCTGCGCCATCGAAAATGGTGGGTCGCCTCGATCACCGCGCTCGGCCTCGCCGCCGGCCTGGCGCTGTCACTTACCACGCACAAGCAGTACGCGGCCACCGCGCAGCTGCTGGTGCAGTCGTCGGTCAACGCGAGCGGGCTCAGCGGGGTGCAGCAGCAGCCGGTCACCCAGACGGACGTACAGACCGAACTCCAGCTGGTCACCAGCGCTCCGGTTCAGCAGGCCGTCCGCGCCCGGCTGAAGACCACGCCAGCGGTGTCGGCCTCGCAGGTCGGCCAGACGAACGTCATGGCCATCACGGCCACGAGCGGGGTGCCGTCCCAGGCGTCCCTGGTCGCGAACCTTTACGCGACAGCCTTTGTGCAGTACCGCCAGGCGGTGGCGAGCCGCAGCCTGGCGTCGGCCGAGGCGCAGTTGCGGTCGCAGATCTCCTCGCTCTCCAAGCAGCTCAAGTCCTTCCGGGGCGATACGACCTCACCGTCGGCCTCTGCGCTGCTCAATCAGGAGGCCGTACTGAAGGAACAGCTGGCCCAGATGCAGGTCAGCGGCGCGGTCCAAACGGGCGACGTGGTGCTGGTCACGCCCGCGCAGACTCCGATGTCGCCGAGTTCGCCCAAACCCGTCCAGGACGCCCTGCTCGGCCTAACCGCCGGGTTCGCGCTGGGCCTCGGGGCGGCCTTCCTGCGGGACAGCCTCGACGACAGGCTGACCTCCAAGGAGGCGACCGAGCAGGCGGGGGGCGCTCCAGTGCTGGCCATGACCCCGGTAGTGATGTCCTGGCGGCGGCAGAAGCTGGTGGTCGTGTCGGCCTCCGAGCCGACATCCCCGACCGCGGAGTCATACCGGTCGCTGCGGACCTCGCTGCTGTTCGCACGGCAGGAGCGGCAGCTTCGCAGCGTGCTGGTCACCAGCCCCGGTGTCAGTGAAGGCAAGACATCTACCCTGGCCAACCTGGGGGTGGTCTTCGCGCAGGCGGGCGAGCGGGTGGTGCTCGTCTCGTGCGACCTGCGCCGGCCCCGGATCGGGGATTTCTTCGGGCTGGACGAGCAGATCGGCATGACCTGCGTCCTGGCCGGCCAGCGAACCCTGGACGAGACGCTGCTGCCCGTGCCGGGCTTCGACCGGCTCTTCCTGCTCCCGGCCGGCCCGGTCCCGCCCAACCCCGCCGAACTCCTCAACGGCGCCCGCACCAGGGAGATTATCGCGCATCTCGAGAGCCATTTCGACCTCGTGCTCATCGACAGCCCGCCGGTGCTGCCGGTCACCGACGCCGCGATCTTGTCCCAGCACGCGGACGCCACGCTGCTGCTCGCGGCGGCGGGGCAGACCCGGCGGGCCGACCTGCACCGCGCTACGGAGAAACTGGGCCAGGTCGGCGCCACGATCCTGGGCATCGTGCTCAACAAGGTAACCAGGCAGACCGGGCGCTACTACGGCTACGGCTATGGCTACTCATACGAGCCCTACCGGTCGGCGAGGGCGCAACCGGGAATGCCGGCCGTGCATCCTAACGGGAGCAGCAAAGTGCCGGATAACAGCCCGCGCTAATCGTTTCCGGGCACATTGGCGCTTGCCGTCAGCGCATAATGGCCCGCAGTTAATCAACGGGGTGCACAGATTCGTGCCGGGGGAGGTGTCGACGGATTCATGTCGGGGCACTTTACCAACCTGCTCGCCGTTACGGCATGCGGTGCGGTTGTCATGGTGGCGGAACCCGTCACTATTCCGCTATTGCGCCGGGCGGCCATTATCGACGTGCCCGGTCACCGGTCTTCCCATACCACCCCGACGCCCCGCGGTGGCGGAATCCCGATAGCCGCCGGGCTGCTCGTAGCGGCGGGCCTGATCGGGGGTGCGCTCGCCACGGTTTTCGCCTTCGCCATTGCCGCCTTCGGCCTGCTCGGGTTCGCCGAGGATATGCGCGGGCTGACGGCGGGCCGACGGCTCATTATGCAGGGCGCCTGCGGGACCTTGGTCGCCCTGGTGCTGGTCAGCAGCCTGCCGGGATCCCTCACCGTGCTCGTGCCTGTGGCCGCCGTTTGCGCGGTCTGGATCACCGGGTTCGTGAACGCGTTCAACTTCATGGACGGCGTCAACGGCATCTCGGGGGCTCACGCCCTGATCGCCGGGATCGTCTACGCCTGCCTGGGCTGGTGGCGGCACGACGGCTTCCTGATCCCGGTCGGCGCGGCGATCGCCGCCGGCGCGCTCGCCTTCCTGCCGTGGAACGTCGGCCAGGCTCGGGTCTTCCTCGGCGACGCGGGCAGCTACGTGCTGGGCGCGGCCCTGGCCATGCTGGCCGCCTACGCCGTCTTCCTGAGGATCCCTGCTGAGGCCGCGATCGGCCCGCTCCTGCTCTACGTCGCCGACACCGCCTGGACGCTGCAGCGCCGCATCCGGGCCGGCGAGCGCTGGATGGAGGCGCATCGGACCCACATCTACCAGCAGTGGTGCGACGCTGGCTGGTCGCACCAGCAGGTGACGACGGCTGCCGCGGCGGGCACGATCCTGCTCAGCTTGCTCGGGGCGTTCAGCCTGGCCGGCGATCCTGCCCTGCGGGCCGGCGCCGACCTGGCCGCCGCGGGTGTGGTCCTGGTCTACCTGCGATCACCGGCGCTGCTCGCCCGCCGCGCCGCCCGGGAGGAGTCATAGGCGACATGCGGATCATCATCGTCACCCACTACTTCCCGCCCGAAACCGGGGCCCCGCAGGCCCGCCTGTCCGCCCTGGCGGCGGCCTGGGCCGCGGACGGAGACGACGTCACGGTTCTCACCGGCATGCCCAGCCACCCGACGGGAGTGATACCGCCCAAGTACCGTGGCGCGATCCGGCGCCGCGAGCGCCCCGACGGATACCGGGTGCTGCGTACCTGGCTGTATGCCACTCCGAACGAGGGAGTGGCGCGCAAGACCATCGGTCACCTGAGCTTCATGGTCACCAGCGTGCTGCTCGGCGGGCGGGCCAGCGGGCCTGCGGACGTCGTGGTCGTCTCCTCGCCCACCTTCTTCGCCATCGGCGCGGGCTGGCTGCTGGCCCGGCTCAAGCGCGCGCGGCTGGTGGTGGAGGTCCGCGACCTCTGGCCGGCCATCTTCACCGAACTCGGCGTGCTGTCCAGCCGTCCGCTGATCCGCCTGCTCGAGCGGCTGGAACTGGCCGCCTACGCGGCGGCCGACACCGTGATCGTGGTGAGCGACGGCTTCCGCGCGAACCTGATCGGCCGCGGCGTGCCGGCCGCGAAGGTGCACACCATCCGCAACGGCGTGCGGCCGAACGAGTTCGATCCCGCCGCCCCAGCAGACGCGCGGCTGCGCGCCGCGCTCGGCGCTTCCCCCGGTGACTGCCTGGTGCTCTACGCCGGGACGCACGGCATCTCGCAGGGGCTGACCTCGGTCGCCGAGGCCGCCGCCCGGCTCACGCGCGAGCCGATCCGGTTCGCCTTCGTCGGCGAGGGCGCGGACAAGCAGCGGTTGCGGGAGTGCGTCGCCGAGCTCGGCCTTGGCCATGTCACCCTGCTCCCCGGTGTGCCGTCCGGGCAGGTCCCGGCGCTGCTGGCCGCGGCGGACATCTGCCTGGTGCCACTGCGTGACCTGCCGCTGTTCTCGGCGTTCATCCCATCGAAGATGTTCGAGTACCTCGCGGCCGGCAAGCCGGTCGTGGGCGCGGTGACCGGCGAGGCCGCGCAGATCCTGCGCGAGGCCGGCGCCCTGGTGGTGCCGCCGGCCGACAGCGCGGCGCTGGCCGAGGCGATCCGGGTCCTCGCCGCGGACCCGCTGCGGCGGCAGGCGATGGGGCGGCAGGGGCGCTGTTACGTAGAGAAGTACTTCGACCGGGCGGTGCTGGCCGGGTTGTACCGCAAGCTCCTCTCCTCGCCCGGGCGACGCCGATGAGGCTCCTGGTCGTCGGCGGCAGCGGGTTTCTCGGTGGCTACGTGCTCCGGGCGGCGGCCCTCGGCGGACATCAGGCCGTGGCGCTGGCCCGGAGCCCGGCGGCCGCGCGTAGGGTGGCGGCCTGCGGCGCGCGGCCACTCCCCGGCGACCTGGACGATGCTCGCCGCCTAGACGAAGCATTCGCCGCGGCACGCTGCGAGGCCCTGGTCTGCCTGGCGTCGCTGGGCTTCGGTCACGGTCCGGCCATCGTCGCCGCCGCCGAGGAGGCCGGCCTGCGGCGGGCGGTCTTCGTCTCGACCACCGCGGTGACGACGACCCTTCACCCCCCGACCAGGCAGATCCGGCTGGCCGCAGAGCAGCAGATCCGCGGCTGCGGCCTGGACTGGACGATCCTGCGGCCGACGATGATCTACGGCGACGCCGGCGACCGGAACCTGTCCCGGCTGCTGCTGCGGCTGAGCCGGGCGGCGGTGCTGCCGGTGCCGGCCGCCGGCGGATGCTTGCATCAGCCGGTTCACGTGGCCGACGTGGCCGGCGCGGTACTGGCCGCGCTGCAGCGGCCCGCGGCGACGGGCGCCCGGTACGACGTGGCCGGCCCCGAGCCGCTCCCGTTCGCCGAGTTGCTCGGCACCTGCGCGCGCGCGGTCGGGAGCAGCACCCGGTTCATCCCCGTCCCGCTCGCGCCGCTGGTGCCGCTGGCCCGCGGCTACGAGCTGATGAGCCGCCGTCCCCGGATCCGGGCCGAGCAGCTGCGACGGCTCGCCGAGGACAAGGCGTTCGCCATCGATGATGCGGTTCGCGATCTCGGCTACGCGCCGCGCCCGTTTGCCGACGGCATCGGCGACGAGGCCCGCCTGCTCGGCCTGGCCGCATGACCCGCGCGGAGCTGGCCCGGCTCGGCCGCACCGCGGTGCACTTGCGGCCCGGCCAGGCCGCGCACCGGGCACGGCTGCGCGCCCAGCAGGCCGGCCTGCGCCGGTTCCCCGGTGCGGCCGGGCGGCTCCTGTCCGGCCCGGACCCGTCCGCGGCCGTCGGCTGGCCGGATGCGTTCCGGCCGGCGGACGCGCTAACCCCCGGCCGCTGGCCGAGCCTGCCCGAACTGCGAGCGGGCAAGATCGCGCTGCTGGGCCTGGTCAGGGAACTCGGTGACGAGGGCGGCTGGGCGCACGCCGGGGCGCCCCGCCTGTGGCGCTTTCACCTTTACTACTGGGACTGGGCGTGGGGGCTGGCCGCCGACCCGGACCGGCTGGCCGCCCGGGCCCTGTTCGCCCGGTTGTGGCGGTCCTGGCAGGCCCAGGCCGGGTTCTGCCACGGCGATGCCTGGCACCCGTACCCGGCCGCGCTGCGCGCCTGGTCCTGGTGCGGCCTGCACCGCGGTCTCGTGGCCGGCAGCGACATCGAACCGGCCTTCGTCGCCGGTCTCGCGGCTCACGCCGGATTCCTGCGCCGTCACCTGGAGTACGACGTCGGCGGAAACCACCTGATCAAGGGGCTCAAGGCGGTGGCCGGCCTGGCCGTGTTCTTCGCCGACGAGCGGCTGTTGCGGCGGGCGGTGGGGCGCCTGGCCAGCCAGCTGGCCCGGCAGGTCCTGGCCGACGGCGGCCACTACGAGCGCGCGCCGGCCTATCACTGCCAGGTCCTGGCCGACCTCATCGACGTGGCGGACCTGCTGTGCGCGGCGGGACGGCCCCCGGCCGACGAGATAACCACGGCCATCGACCGCATGCGGCGCTGGCTGGGCGCGGTGCTTGCCCCGGACGGCCAGGTGCCGCTGCTCAACGACGGCTACCCGGTCGACCGCGAGCTCATCTGGTTTCTGCGGCCCGGGCCGGCGCCGGATGACCCGCTGCACGTCCTGCCCGCGACCGGCCTGGTGCGTGCGGTGGCCGGCGGCTGGCACCTGCTCGCCGACGCCGGGCCGCCGTGCCCGCCGTCCCTGCCGGCCCACGCGCACGCCGACACCTTCGGCTGCGTGCTGCATGTGGACAAGGTCCCGTTGCTGATCGATACCGGCACGTCTAGCTATGAATCCGGTCCGGTGCGCCGCTACGAGCGGTCCACCGCGGCCCACAACACGGTCGAGGTGGACGGGGCGGACTCCACGGAGGTGTGGGGCGCGTTCCGGGCCGGGCGGCGAGCCCGGGTCAGCGGGCTGGCCGCCAGCGCCGACTCGTCCGGCCTCACCTGCGAGGCGGTCCACGACGGGTTCCGGCACCTGCCGGGCCGCCCGCTGCATCGCCGTCGCTGGTCGCTGACCGGCGACGGCCTGCGGGTCGAGGACGCGGTCACCGGGCGGGGGCGGCACGAGATCGTCATCCGCTGGCACGTCTCGCCCGGCTCGGCGCTGCGCGTCGACGGCCGCACGGCCCTCGTCACCAGTCCGGCAGGCACCTTCTCGGTGACCACCGCGGCCACTACCCCGGTGCTCTTGGCCGCCGAGACCAGGCCGGCCGCCACCGGGTTCGGGAGCACCGCGGACGCGCCGGTACTGACCTGCCGGATGGACGCGACCTTGCCGGTCCGTGCCGTCACCGCCTGGAACCGTGCCCGCGACCACGCGGCTGGAGAGGGATCGTCATGAAGCAAGTCGTGCAGCCGGTCAGCGGCGGGCCGGTCGAGGTACTCGACGTCCCCCGCCCGGTGATCAGCCCGACCGAGGTGCTCGTGCGCACCGTAGTCTCGGTGATCTCTCCCGGCACCGAACGGGCGGTCACCTCGCTGGCCAGGTCCAGCCTGCTGGCCAAGGCACGCGCCCGGCCGGACCTGGTCCGCCAGGTCGTGCGCAAGGCGCAGGCCGAGGGTATCCCCGCGGCGGCCAGGGCGGTACGCGGCCGGCTCGCTGCCGACGTGCCGCTCGGCTACTCCGCGGCCGGGCTGGTAGTCGAGGTCGGCGCCGCCGTCGACGGGATCGGGACCGGCCAGCTCGTGGCGACGGGCGGCGCCGGGAAGGCCAGCCACGCCGAGTTCCAGGCCGTACCCGGCCTGCTGTGCGCGGTCGTGCCCGAACCGGTGCCGCCCGGGGACGCGGCGTTCGCCACCCTGGCGTCCATACCGCTGCACGCCCTGCGCCTGGCCGGGGCCGGCCCCGGCTCGAAGGTCGTCGTGCTCGGGCTCGGGCTGATCGGCCAGCTCGCGGCGCGGCTCGCGATGGCCTCCGGATGCGAAGTGGCCGGGATCGACCCGGGCGAATTCGCCAGGGAAGCTGCGGCCGGTGCCGGCGTCCTGGCCCTGGACGAGACCGGCGACGCGACCACGAAGCGGGTCCTGGGCTGGTCCCGCGGGCGGGGCGCGGACGCCGTGCTTGTGTGCGCCGCCGACCGGTCGCCACGCCCGATGTCACGGGCGCCCGCGCTGTGCCGGGACCGGGCCGCGGTGGTCATGGTGGGCGACGTGGGCATGCCGCGCAGCCGGGCCACGTTCTACGAGCGGGAGATCTCGCTGCTGTTCGCCCGCTCCTACGGCCCGGGCCGGTACGAGCCGTCCTACGAGGCCTGGGGGGTCGACTACCCGGCCGGGCAGGTGCGCTGGACCGAGGGCCGGAACCAGGAAGCGGTGCTCGACCTGCTCGCCACGGGCCGGCTCCGGGTATCCGATCTGGTAACCCAGTCTTTCGGCATCGGCGACGCGGACGCGGCCTTCCGGCTCCTGGACGAGCGGACCGAGCCCTGCCTGGCGATCCGCCTCACCTACCCGGCCGCGGCGGGCCCGGACGAGCCCGTGCGCGTCAGGCCGCGCCCCGGCGGCCGCACGGCCGGCCGTCCCGGCGGCCACTCCGCGCCCGGGGTCGGCCTGATCGGGGCCGGTGCCTTTTCTACCGGCACCCTGCTGCCCGCGTTCCGCGGCGCCGGCTTCGAGCGTTTCGTGGCCGTCGCCACGGCGAGCGGTGTCTCCGCGCGGCGAGCGGCGGAGCGGCACGGGTTCGAGAAGGCGGTCACCGGTGCCGCCGCGGTCATCGACGACCCGGATGTCAGTGTGGTCGTCATCGCCACCCCGCACGATATGCACGCCGAGCTCGCCAGCCAGGCGCTGGCCGCCGGGCGGGACGTATGGTGCGAGAAACCGCTGGCCCTGACCTGCGAAGGCGTCGACGAGGTTGAGAAGAGCTGGCGCGGGTCGGCCCGCCAGCTGACGCTCGGCTTCAACCGGCGCTGGGCGCCGGCTGTCCAGGCTGCGCAGCGGGCATTGGCCGAGGTCCAGGGTCCGAAGCTGGTGGTCTACCGGATCGCCGCGGGCCGGGTGCCGGAGGGTCACTGGTATCTCGACCGGCGCCAGGGCGGCCGCCCGCTCGGCGAGGTGTGCCATTTCGTCGACACCGCGCAGGCGCTCGTGGGCGCCGGCATCGAGGACGCCATGGGCCTGCTGGGCGGGGACGCGTCCCAGGGGGACGACAGTGTGGTGGTGGCGCTGCGGTTCGCGGACGGATCGGTCGCGTCGATCGCCTACGGCAGTACCCCGCCGGTGGCGGGCAAGGAACGCATCGAAGTCCTCGCCGGATCGCAACAGGTGATCATCGATGACTTCCGGTCGGTACTGGTCAACGGCCGTACGCGCTGGAAGGGCCGGCAAGACAAGGGTCACCGCGCCCACGCTGCCGAGTTCCGTCAGGCGGTCCAGGCCGGCGCGGATATGCCGACTGAGGCGATGCTGAGCAGCATGCGCGCCACCATCGCGGCCGTCGACAGGGTGCTGGCGCCATGATCCGGGAGCCGCTGACCGAAGCCATAACGGCCACGCGAGGCATCTCGCCGACGCTTTCCCTGATTAATGTCGGATGCGGGGCGTCGCCCACTCCCGGGTGGCTTAATTTCGACAATTCATTCAGCGTTCGCGTGGCCCGCTGGCCCGGAATTAACACGATGCTTGCGGGCACGCTTTTCCTTGGCCCGCGGTCCGCGGACCTGGTCACCATGGCGCGGTCCGGAAAAATCCGTTTCGCTAACGCCGCGGCGCGCATTCCGTGTGCCACGGGGACGGCTCGCGCGGTGTACAGCTCGCACATGATCGAGCATCTCGACCGCGGGGAGGCGCGCACGTTTCTGGCCGAGGTGAAGCGGGTGCTGCGGCCCGGCGGCATCGTCCGGCTGGCCGCCCCGGACCTGTCCCGCCTGGTCGCCGACTACGTCGCCACCGGGGACGCGGACGGGTTCGTGGCCGGCACCCACATGGGCCTCGACCGGCCCGCCGGGCTGCGGGCGCGGGCGCGGTGGGCGATGGTCGGGCCGCGGCATCACCTGTGGATGTACGACGGAGACTCGCTGCTGCGGTTGCTGGCCGAGGCGGGCTTCGCCGATGGGGTCATCCTGCCGCCCGGCTCGACCAAGATCGCCGATCCTGGCCGGCTCGACCTGCACGAACGGGCCGCGGAGAGCGTCTATGCGGAAGCGGTCCGGCCGTTACGTGCGTGCCGTCCGCATGCGGCTCACCACCGCCACGGCGGTCGTCAGGTACGTCTGGCGGCACCCCGCGAACTCCGGGCGGCGCTGCCGCGCCCTGCTGCGCGTCGTCCGTTACCAGGCGCGGAGCCGGCTGCTCCGCCGCCGGGCGATCGCGCGGTTGGGGGAGCGGTCCCGGATCTGGGTCGACCTGCACCGCACCGGTGCCTCGATGGTGCTGTACGCCAACCCGCCCGACCTGCCCGAAATGCTGGTGTGGCGGCGGGTGCTGCGAGATGGCGGCCTGTTCGTCGACGTGGGCGCCAACGTGGGCACGTACACGCTCTGGGCCGCCGAGCTCGGCGCCGAGGTCATCGCGCTCGAGCCCGCCGCCGACACCTTCGGCCTGCTGCGGGAGAACATCGCACTCAACGGCTACCAGGTGACCGCGGTGCAGGCCGCCGCAGGCGCCCACTGCGGAATCGCCAGGTTCAGCGCGGGCCGAGACGCCGGCAACAGCCTGGATCCGGGCGGGCCGGTGGAAACCGAGCTGGTCACGGTCGACTCGCTGATCGGTGATCGCCACGTCACCGGCATGAAGGTCGATGTCGAGGGGTTCGAGATCGACGTGCTCCGCGGCTGTGCCCGCGCGCTCGCCGACCACCGGATCGGACTGATTCAGCTTGAGTGGAACGAGATGTCCACCGTGGCGCTCGGCGCTGACCGGCGTCCGGTCGCCGAGCTGCTGGTTGGCTACGGGTACCGGCTCTACCGCCCCGACCTGGCCGGATGCCTTATCCATGTCACCGACCCCGGCTTCGGTGCCGATGTCTTCGCCTGCCCCGTCCTGGAGGATGCCCGCTCATGAACGCCGTGTCCGCGCCCGCGCGCCCAGCGTCCGCGCTCTCCCGCGCGCTGGGTCACCGGACCCCGCGCTACCTCTGCAACCGCGCGCGCCAGCTGATCTACGAGCGCCGTCACGCGGACGCCCCGTGGCTGACCCCGGCCGCCATCGGCCTGCTCGAGTCGCTGCTGCGCCCCGCCGACCGCGGCGTGGAGTTCGGCTCCGGCCGCAGCACGGTCTGGTTCGCGCGGCGCGTCGCCGCGCTGACCAGCGTGGAGCACGACGAGCGATGGTATGAGACCGTCACCGCCACGCTGCGAGCCCGCGGGCTGCGAAACGTCGACTACATCCTGGCCCCCGGGGACCAGCCCATGGAGCGCGGCGGCGACAGCGCCTACGCCAGGACCGCGCTGTCCTTCCCCGACGACAGCATCGACTTCGCCCTCGTGGACGGGCACTACCGGGATTACTCGGCCAAATTCATCCTGCCCAAGATCAAGCCGGGCGGAATGCTGATCATCGACAACGTCAACTGGTACCTGCCGTGCCAGTCGAAAGCGCCGAATTCACGGACCGCCGCGCTCGGCCCGCAGACACCGGTCTGGGCCGAGGTAGCGGCGGGGCTCGCCGGCTGGCGGTCGATATGGACAAGTTCCGGGGTATGGGACACGGCTATCTTCATCAAGAGCTGACCGTGTTAAGAGCTGACCGTGTTAAGAGCTGATGGCCAGCGTATTGGGTGGCGCGGCGGCCACGGGCACCCGCTCGCGGCGCGGCCGGTCGCCGTCATAGACGGCGTAGCCACGCGCGTTCAGCAGGTCCCATACGGGTGTGGCGTTGCTTGCGGCTACCTCGCAGATGATTGCCGGGGAGCGGTCGAGAACCCGGGAACCGCCCGTCAGGACGGTCATCTCGGCCTCCTCCACGTCGATCTTGATCACATCGGGCGCCGGGAAGCGGGCTGCCAGCCAGTCCAGCGTCACGGTCGGCACCAGCTCGGTCGCCCGCACGCCACCCGCCATGGCGGTGCCGAAGCCGTCCAGGTGACTTGTCGCCCGGTTGCGCCTGGCGATATGAAACCGCGCGACCGACAGCTCGTTGCAGACCGCGGCGGGCAGGACCTCCACGGGGGCGTGGTCCCGGTTGACGGCCGCCGAGCGGCGCAGCAGCCGTACCAGGTCGGTATCGGGCTCGACCGCGAGGACGTGCCCTTCCGGGCCGGCCGCCACCGCCGCGGCGAAGCTGAACAGCCCGATGTTGGCGCCGATATCCCACACCGTGGCGCCCGGCCTGACGACCTCGGCGGCCAGCCGCAGCAGCACCGGGTCCACCTGGGTCATGCGGCGGGCCAGGTAGCGCAGCCCGCCTTCTGTCGAGGTGTAGATCCGTGCGCCTGCGAACGGTGGCGGCAGCTGCCTGCGGACGACGATACGGTGGGTGGCCTCTTCGAGGACCAAGCGCAGCCGCATGCTGCCCCCTGACATGCTGCGATTACAAATCGCAGTTATGGTACTACTCTTTGCCCATGCTTATGGGAAAGTTCGCACGCGATACGGTGAGCGCGCTGACGTGCCGTGCCACCTGGGGTGGCAGCCAGAACTTCCTCGGTGCTCGCTGGATCGAGCGCGTCGTCGATGGCGTGCCGGAGTCCGCCCGTGAGCGTGTCGCGCTTCGCTTCCTCGCCTTGTCTCCGCACTACTTCTACGACCGGGACCTGGCCGCGGAGGCGGACGACATACCGAAGCAGTACCTGCTGACAGCCCGGCGGTGATGAGCGCCCGGCAGTCGCCTGCGGCGCGGTTGAACACTGGATCTGAACAGTATCTATTACTTTGAGTAATTGGATATAATCATTAGGTGACCAGAATGAGGAGCTCGCCGCCGTGCGGCTGGCTCCGTGACTGACCGGCATGCGCCGTTGAGCCTCGGCGCTCATCCCAGCCAGCTGGCGGTCGCCCGCGCGACCCTGCGCGGGCGCCGGATCGGCGCGGTGATCGGCCGGGTGGCGACGTTCAACGTCGCCGCCGCGGTGACGGCGGCGCTGAGCGGCGTCATCCTGGCCCGGGCGCTGGGACCCACCGCGCGCGGTGAATACGCGGCCGTCATCGCATGGTTCGGCATCCTGCTGATGATCGGCGAGGTGGGGCAGTCGGCGGCGGTGTGCTTCTACGTTGCCCGCGATCCGCGCAGTGCGCGCGATTACGTCGCCACCTCACGGACGATGATGCTGGTCACCGGCGGGGCGGCCGTGGCGGGTGGCCTCCTGCTAGCGCCGGTCCTTGCGCACGGGAATCCCGGGCTGGCCGATGCGTACCGGATCGCGTTCGCCAGCGCGGCCATCGCCTTCACCGGCACGAGCTACACGTTTTCGCTCCAGGCCCGCAGCATCAGGCGGTGGAATCTGGTCCGCCTCAGCCAGCCGGTGCTCGGCCTGGCGATAGTCATCGTGCTGTGGCGGCTCCGGCTGCTCAGCCTGCACGCCGTCATGTACACGCTGGCCGTGACCATGACGATCCAGCTTGGCTACGCTTACTATCACTGCCGGGGATGCGGGCTGGCTGCGGGCCGTGTCCGTGCTGCCCTCGTCCGGCCGCTGGCGACGTACGGACTGTCGCAGCTCGCCGCGATCACGCCCGCGTCGGTCAACCTGCTTCTCGACCAGCTCGTCCTGTCCCAGCTGGTCCCGCCGGCGGCCCTGGGCCGGTATTCCATCGCGGCCTCGATCTCGCTGGTCCCGGTGCCGCTGGTCTCGGCCATCGGCAATGTGGCCTTCCCCCGGCTGGCCGCGCAGCGCACGGTCACCGCGCAGAGCCAGTGGCTGCAGCGGGCCGCCGTGCTGAGCAGCGCGGGGGTGGCGGCCGCCATCCTGGCGCCCCTCGCCGTGAGCTCATACTGGGTCATCCCGCTGGTCTTCGGCCCGGCCTACCGGGGTGCCGTCCCGCTGCTGTGGATACTCGCCCCTGGCGGTGTCTTCATGGCGTCCAGCCAGGTCGCCGGCGACCTGCTGCGCGGTCGCGACCGGGCGGGGCTGGTGGCCGGCGCGCAGGGCATGGCCGCCGTGTTCACCGTGGTCCTGCTCATCGCGCTGCTGCCGAGTACGGGGGTGGCCGCCGCGGCCATCGCCTCGACCGTGGCCTACGGGGTCGCGCTGGCCGTGATGATCCGCTGCCTGTGGCGGCTGCCCCGGGCGGACCAGGCGGCCGGCCCGGCCGGGGACCAGCCCCCGGCCGGGCGTTCGGGAAAGGGAGACTCATGCGCGTAGGGGTAATCGGGCAGACCTGGCCGGACGCCTTCGCGGCGCACATCATCGCGGGGCTGTCCGCGCTTGGGCACGACCCGGTGCCGCTGGGCTCGTCCTATGCGCTCGGCGGCCCGTACACCTCGCGAGCGGCATTGATCATCAGGGGGGCGCTGCCCGCGCTCGATGAGCGCGCGCAGCGGCGGATCGCCCGCTCGGCGCTGGAGAACGACTGTGCGGTCGTCATCACCGTCGAGCAGCAGCTCATGCCGAGCATGGTGCGCCAGTTGCGGCGCGACGGGGCCAAGGTGGCGCTGTGGTTCCCCGATTCGCTGGTGAACCTGGGGCGGCAGCTCGTGCTGCTCGCCCCCTATGACGCGCTGTTCTTCAAGGACCCCTACCTGGTGCGCCGGCTGCGGGCCATGCTCGGCCTCCCGGTGTACTACCTGCCGGAGGCATGCGTTTCGCGTAGTTCCCTGCCGCTGGGCACCCCCGGCACCGACCGGCACCTGGTCATCGCCGGGAACATGTACCCGAGCCGGATCCGGCTGCTGGAACGGGTGCTGGCCGCGGGCATTCCGCTGCGGCTCTACGGTCCGGGCTTCCCGCGCTGGGCGGGACAGACCCCGCTGCGCGACGTGCACGCCGGGCGGTGCGTCTTCGAAGCGGAGAAGGCGGAGGTCTTCCGGTCCGCCGTGGCGGTGCTCAACAACCTGCACCCGGGTGAGATAGAAAGCGTCAACGCCCGCCTGTTCGAGGCGGCCGGCGCGGGCGCGGCCATCGTGACCGAGTACCGGCCGGCGCTCACCGACCTGTTCGCCGTGGGCGACGAGGTGCTGGCGTTCGGCGACTTCGATGAGCTCGTCAGCCAGGCGACCCGGCTGCTGCGCGATGACGGGCTGAGCGCGAAGCTCGGCGACGCCGCGGCGCGGCGCGCCCAGGAGAGCCACACCTATGAAAAGCGCCTGACCGTGCTGCTGGAGAAATTGTCCTGATCGCCCGGCACCGGGTGCGGCCGGGCACGTACCAGACGGGAAGATTGATGATCATCAGGGAAGCGGTGCGCCCACTGCCGGGCGTACGGCGGGTCTCGCTGCTGAGCCAGCGGCCGGATCCGGTGCTGCTGCTCGCCCCGTCCCGCGGGCTGGGCGGCGGCATCGAGCGGTACGTGCAGACCGTGCAGTCCGCGTTTACCGACCGTGGCGTGGCGCACCAGCGGCTCGACCTGGCCCACCCCGGCCTGGCCGGGCACCGGGTGCTGTTCGACGAGGCGGCGGCGGCACTGGCCGGCGCCGCCGGGCCGGCCCGCGTCATCTTGGGGCACCGGGCCCTGCTCCCCGTCGCGTCGCTGCTCGCCCGGGCGCGTCTGGTACGCGGCATCTCCGTCATCTGCCACGGCAGTGACGTGTGGGGCTCCCGGTCCAGACCGCGCTGGCAGCTCGAGAGCTGGCTGATGCGCCGCGCGAACGTGCGGATCGTGGCGGTCAGCAGCTTCACGGCCGGCGCGCTGTTTCCCGGCGGGCAGGCGACGATCCTGCCGCCCGGCTTGTCCAGAACCTGGTTCCGCGAGCTGACCGCCGCGGCCGCAGCGGATCGCGCGCCCCGCGCCGGGGTGGGGCTGATGACCGCGTTCCGCCTCGGTGAGTGGCGCGAGAAAGGCCTGCCCCAGCTCACCGAGGCGATCACGGCGCTGGACCGGGCGGATGTCCGGCTGACCGTGTGCGGCAGTGGTGAGCCGCCCGCGGACCTGGTGGATCATGCCGGCCGGTACCCGTGGTGCTCGCTGCGCCCGGGGCTGGCCGACCGTGAGCTCGCCACCCAGTTCGCCGCGGCGGACCTGTTCGTGCTGGCAACTCGCACCCGGTCAGGCCCGCGTCCGTGCGGGGAAGGGTTCGGCCTGGTGCTGCTCGAGGCGCAGGTGGCCGGCACCGCCGTCATCGGCCCCGCGCACGGCGGATCGCCCGACGCCTACCTGGAGGGGGTGACCGGCGCGACGCCGCGGGACGAGAGCGCGGCGACCCTGGCCGCGGTGCTCGGCGGGCTCGTCAGGCAGCCGGGACGGCTCGCCGAGATGGGCACCAGGGGCGGCGCCTGGGCACGCGAGCGGTTCGCGCCCGACCGGTATGCCGCGCTGGCCGTCGACCGGTTGCTGTGAGCGAACACCGGGCCTACCCGTACCCATTACTTTCAGTTACTCAGTAATATCCTAGAGTGATATCGAGCAGCGGGCCGGTTGCGCGGCCAGGGTTGGGTGCTCGGGTGGCCATGCCGTCGTCGCTGATCGCCGGGCTGTTCCTCGTCGCGGCGGCGGCCGCCCTGACCGTGGTGGCGATGTCCGCCGTCGTGGCCGACGATCAGATCATCTGGGGTGCCATCGCGCTCGCGGTGTTCTGCACCGGGCTGTTGCTGCTCATGTCGGCCACGACAGGCGGTGACGGGTTCGGTCTTTCCGACTGGCGGATCGGTTCCTGGTCGCTGGTCTGGGGAGCGCTCGCCTTCGGCCTGGCCACCATTACCTGGATCGGCTCGCAGGCCGGCACGGCGGCCGAGATCCTTCCGGCCAGCATCCTGCGCGCGCTGTGGATGCTCGCCCTGGCCATGGCCATGCTCACGGCCGGGTACTGCGCCGGGCCCTACCGGCTCGCGGTGGCCCATGCCCGCCGGGCAGCGGACGCGGTCACCGGCCAGCTCACCGACGACATCCGCGGCTCGGCCGTCCCGTGGGTCCTGTTCGGGATAGGCGTCACCGCGCAGCTGGGTTACGCGCTGCTGACCAGTCACCTTGGTTACATCGGCGACGTCGCCGCGTCCGTGACGACCGCCTCGGGATATAGCCAGTACCTCGCGGTGGCCGGGGACTGCGTGCCGCTGTCTGTCGCGGCGGCCGCCATACGTGCCTACCAGACCCGGGTCATGGGGGCGTGGGTGAGCCTCGCCGTCCTGTTCGCCGGGGCGATATGCGCCGGGGCCATCATCGGCGGTAAGACGAGTTTCGTGGTCGCGATCCTGGCCGTGATCATCCCGCGCACCGTGATCCGGCGCCGGCTTCCCGCCGGGGCCGTCGCGGCCGCGCTGCTCTTCTTCCTGCTGATCGTCATCCCGTTCAATCTCTCCTACCGCGCGTCGGCACGTGGCGCGGTGACCCTGAGCACAAGCCAGGCGATAGCGGCCGCGCCCGCTATCGCGGGCCAGGTACTGGCCAGTGATCTGGCCCCGTCCGTCGTGCAGCGGTCGGCCAGCTACCTGGCCGAGCGCATCCGGACCATCGACAGCCCGGCGATCATCATGCAGCGGACCCCGGCGCAGATTCCCTATAGCAGCCCGGCCGACCTGGTCATCTCCCCGGTGGTCAACCTCGTCCCCCGGATCCTGTGGCCCGGCAAGCCCATCCTGGCCGAGGGATACCAGGTGAGCCAGGAGTACTACCACCTCCCGGCGCAGGTGTACACCTCGTCGGACGTCACGCCGGAAGGCGACCTGTACCGCCATGGCGGCTGGTTCACGCTGATCGCCGGGATGTTCCTCGGCGGGTGCGGGATCCGGATCCTCGATGAGGTCACTGACCTGCGGCGCAGCGTGCGCGGCGCGTTCTTGATCATCGTGCTGTTCCCCGACATCGTGCAGGCGGGCTCGGACTGTGCCACGCTGGTGGCCGGGATCCCAGGGTACGTCTTGCTGTGGCTCGCCGTCTGCGCGCTGTCCTTCCGCCGCCGGGCCGCGGCGGGCGTCACCGGATGAGCCGGCGCCCCAGCGTCACGGCCGCCTGCTCGTAGCCGGCGGCTGTCCGCGCGATGGTGAAGCCGGACAGCCTGTCACGGGCTGCCTCCCGGCGGTCCCGCGGGCCGGCCGCCGCTCGGGTGAGCGCCGCGGCGAGCGCTGCCACGTCGCCGGCCGGGTAAGTCTCGCCGATGCCACGCACCAGGTCAGCCGCGCAGCCGACGGCATCGCTGACCACCGGTATCAGGCCGCAGGCCATGCCCTCGTTGACCACGAGCCCCCACGGCTCGCGGCCGCTTGGCAGCACGAGAATGTCGCCACAGCCGTACCAGCCGGGCAGTTCGGCCTGGTTGACGAAGCCCAGGCAGCGTACGGGGAGGCGGTCCTCGAACCCGCGTACCTGCGCCCGCAGCGGCCCGTCGCCGAGCAGCAGCAGGTTCAGGCTCCCCGCGCCGTGGCCGATGGCGCGCACCACGTCCAGGGGCCGCTTCTGCTCGATGAGCTTCCCGGCGAAGATGACCGTCGGGCGCCGCGGGTCCAGCCCCAGCGATGCCAGCCGCGCGGCCCGGGACGGCCGGGCGGCGTCGGACATGACACGGAAGCGGTCGTTGTCCACGCTGTACGGCGCCTCAAACTGGGGGATGCGCCCGTACCGGTTGTAGAAAGCGGCGTTGCGCTGCCCGATCGGCAGCGCCCCCGCCGCGCCGCGGACCGCGGCGCCCGCTACCAGGTGCCTGGCGATCCGGCGCCAGCCGACGGCCGTCGGCTCCGCCTGGGAGTCGCCGCGGAGCAGGTAGGGGAGGCCGAGAACCCGGCACGCGGCCATCGCGAGCAGGATATCCGGATCGGCGTGACCATGCAGGACGACGATGTCCTGACGGCGCAGCCATCTGCCCGCCAGGCGCAGCCAGGCGGGCTTGCCGGCCAGTGGCCGCCGGGCGAGCACGGTCGACCGGTAGCCGCTGAGCAGGTCGATGTCCCAGGCCAGCATGAGGCCGAAGCCGGGATCGCGGACCGGCTGCGCGCCGTCCCTGCTGAGGAAGGCGACTTCCAGGTCCACCACGCCGCGCCGGGCTATTTCCTGGTAAAGGGGCGCCTGGTACTGGATGGGGTGCGTCGCCAGCACGCCCAGCCGGGGCCGGGATACGGTCTGGCCGGCAGCCGGCTGTTCCTGCTGCCCGGTGGGCATGCGTGGCTCCCGGTTACCGGTTATCCGCGTCATGCCGGAGCGCGGCCTCCGCCCGCAGGCTATCCACGGTTGCCTGGTACCAGGCGTGGAAGAAGCAGAAGTGCAGCCCGGCCCGCCCGTCGAGCAGGCCGAGCCGGATGACGTACATGTACAGGAACATCGCGAGCGGCCTGGCCGGCACGGCCGGGAAGACGAGGTCCCTGAGGATGATCCGGGCCAGCGGCCGGGTGCCGGCCTGGTCGCGGGAGCGGAGCTGGCGGATCCGCTCCCGCAGCGGAGCCGGCGTCCCGCGCCGCCGCTGCTCGAGTTCGGCGTACCGGACGTGCTTGTGCAGCCAGGTCGCCAGGCCCTTGCGGTCCTCGTCGACGATGTCGTTGGCCAGCCTGCCTACCGGGCCGTCCACCCGGGCCCTCTCGCCCACCAGGCTGCCGTCATATTTCGTGTACCGGCGGTTGGCGAGCCGGACCACCCACGATCCGTGATACCAGCCGCAGTGCCGTATCCATGTATTCATGAAGACCAGCCGGAGCCGATGCGCGAAGGCGGCGCAGTCGGCTGTCCCCAGCCGCGCCGCGATCTCGCCGGCCAGCTGCGGGCAGACCCATTCGTCCGCGTCCACGAAGTAGACCCAGTCATGGCGGATCTCCGGCAGCCGGAGCGCGAATTCCCGCTGGGCGGAGAATCCTAGCCACGCCTGCTCGACGACCTCGGCGCCGAGGGAGCGGGCCAGCGGCACTGTCTGATCCGCCGAGCCGGAGTCGATCACCACCACCTGGGCCGCCCAGCCGACCGAGGCCAGGCAGCGGGTGATGTTCACTTCCTCGTCCCTGGTGAGCACCACGACGCTGAGCGGGACGCTGCACGGCGGCGGATCATCCCCGGCGCGGTATGGCCGCAGGCCGAGCCTGGTCACCGGGCCGCTCCAAGCAGCCAGTCGAAGTACGCGCCCGGGTCGAAGGGCGCCGGGTCGGGGGATACCCGCGCGGCCAGCGCCGATTCGGTCGCCTGCCGCAGCGAGTCAGGGTCGCCTGGGATGAAGCCGCACAGCGCGGACCCCGCGATCTCCCGGTTCTGCGCCGTGTCCCGCGCGATGACCGGCTTCCCGTAGACCCGGGCCTCCGCCAGCGGCCAGCCGAACGACTCCAGGCTCGTCGGGAAGTAGACGGCGCGGCAGCGTGCCCACAGCTCGTTCAGCTGGCCGAGCCCGAGCGGTCCCGCGAAACGCAGCCGCGGACTCGCCGCCAGCCGCGCGGGCACCTGCGCGGTGTCCGCGGTGACGATCATGCGGACCGAGTCGTCCAGGGTGCCATCGGCCGCCGCGAGCCATTCGGCGAGCCGGTCGGCCATGTGCTTGTAGGGCGCGAAGAGCACCGGGCACAGGATCAGCGACTCGTCCGGGCGCCGCGGCGGCACCGGGTCGGCGGACGCCGATCCGGCGAACACCGGGTGCATGCGCACGACCACCCGGTCCGCGACATCGGGCAGTGCGGCCGTGATCCGCCCGGCCATCGCGATACACGGCGCTACCAGCACGTCGGATCGCCTGGCCGCGCCATGCACGACCCTGGCCTGCCGGGATACCGCCGCGCGCAGCCCCGGGTCCAGCGCTGCCGTCTCGGGCCCGGTCAGGAAGTGCAGCGCGTTGGACAACAGCGTCCACCGCTCGCCGCCGGGGGTGAGGAACCCGACGTTGTTGAGGGCGACCCGGCGGCTCCTGCGAACGGCCGCGGCTTCCCTGGCGACCAGCCACGCCGCGCTGAGCCGCCGCCGCGTGCCGATGACCTTGATGTCGTCACGGGCGGACCGTTCCAGGTACCCCCGGACCTCGGCCCGGAACCGGCCGGCCCCGCCGATCGGGCCGCCTGCCATGTCAACGGTCGCTGTTGTCACTGGCGTCTCCCTGCTGCCCCGGGGAACGTCCCGGGCCGGGTGAAGGTGAGCAGTCGCAGCGGGGTGCGTGGCGCCCGGCGGCCTCGCGCCGGGGCGGGCCGCAGCCCGGCCCGCCGGCCGGCCGTGTGCCACCAGCGTGCTCGCCGCCGCTGGCGCGATACCCGCAAGTAGGCGGCGTATGGCCGGAGCCGCGGCCAGGCGCCTTCCGCTGCTGGGGCCAGCGGCGTCCGTGCCGCCCAGACGAGCAGCCACTCCAGCCAGCGCACCGGGTGCGTCATGTCCGGCACGGTGCACAGCAAGGTCCCGCCGGGCCGTAGCACCCGCGCGCACTCGCGCAGCACGGCCGATGGGTCGGGCACGTACTCGAGCACGCTCGCCGCGACTACCGCGTCGAGACTGGCCGCCTCGAAGGGCAGTGTGCGCCAGGCGGGATCAAGGCGGATCCAGCGAACGGTGTGCCCGCCGCGGGACGCCGCGGCCTCGCGCAGCATGCGCGGTGCGATGTCGCAGCCGGTCACCCGGTAGCCGCCGTCGGCCAGCCGCCGCGCGAGGTCACCGCTGCCGCAGCCCAGGTCGAGTACCTCGCCGCCGGCGCTGACCCGGGCGCAGACCGCGGCGTCGAGCTGAGCTAGCCGGCCGGCTAGCCGGCCCGCCGGGGCGTAGTTGCCGGGCCAGTCGGCCGCCTTGCTGTCGAACAGGGCCCGGACCTGGTCCTGATGGCCGCCCGGCGGTGTGCTCGCCGGAGCGGTCCTGGTCAGGCGCGGGGACTCGTCGGCCGGTATCTTCGCGGGCAACGGCTGTCCCTAGGCCACGAGCGCGTTCAGCCGCGCGGCGCGGGACCTGGTGACGGCCAGGTAGTTGCCGCCCCCGGCGGGCGGTCCGCACAGGTGCTCCAGGGTCAGCCGCCCGCGGCCAGTGACGCTACGACGGATCCAGCGGATGCCGAACAACTCATATCCCCGCTCCGCGAGCCAGCCGAACGGTGCCTGAGCGGCCTCGCCAAGCAGTTCGGGCGCATATTCGAAGACGACAGACGGTGCGTGCCTGGCAATGACGGCGGCCGCGCCGCGGAGCACGGCGGCCTCATGACCCTCCACGTCGATCTTGATCAGCGCCACCAGCATCCTGGCTGGGCCGCGTAGTGGAACGCGCTGGCCGAGGATGGGCGCGAGAGGACTCTTGGCCAGGCTAGGCATTTCCCCGCCGGGTACCCTTGCGGGCCGCGAATGTCAGGTTCAACGTGACGATGTGTCCGCGCAGAGTACCTGTCTCGGCGGCCAGCGCGATCCGGTAGCAGGCGCTCACGATATGCCAGGTCACCGCGCGCGCGGCGCTGGCCAGCCCATGCGCGACTGGCGGGGACGAGCGGGCGAGGACCGAGTCGAAGCCGGCCGCCGCGGCGAGCTGATGGATGCTGCGCGCCGTGAACGACGTCTGGTGTGTGAAGTCGCCATTGCGGATGTGCCCTCCGAGAGGGCTAATGGCGTTCGGGACCCGGCCCACGAACACGCCGCCGGGCGCCAGTGCGACGGCGACGTCATCGAACGTCTGCAGGACCTCAGGCTTGGTGAGGTGCTCGAGAAGGTCGGTGGCCGTGATAGCCGCGTAGTGAGCCGGTTGTCCGGCCAGGACGGTGCGGAAGTCTCCCTGGCGGACCCGGGCCACGCCAGCCGCGCGGGCGAGTTCCGCCTGCTGCGGGCTGATATCGATGCCCTCAGCGTCAAAGCCGTCCGCCTGCAGCAGCCGGACCAGCTCGCCGCGCCCGCAGCCAAGGTCGACGACGGGTCCGGCCAGGGGCGGCGGCAGCAGGGGACGGATATCACGTCGATAGACAAGAGCCGCTGCCTCGTCTCCGCCGCTGCCGGCGTGCTGTGAGGCGTAAGCCTCGTAGAGGCGACTGCGCACGTCGCCCAGGCTCGCTGTAGTCACATTCAGATACTACTAAGACACTCTCTGTGATAAAAGTCGTTACCCCCATCCCGCGCGTGGCATAGCTCTCAACGGTCGCGGAGATCGTTAGCCAGCGGGACTGGCGTATCCGGCTCCGTACCGGCCGGCTTCCCCCCTCAGCCGAACGTTTCATGATCTGCTGGCGTCAAGTCTGGCGATCAGGGCAGCCGCTATCCGCCGGCCAGCCTGCCCGTCCCACAGGGCCGGCCGGCGCGGCCCGGGCGGCGGCAGGGCCAGCACGTCGAGCGCCGCCATGACGATGCGCCCCGGATCCCGCCCCACCAGCTGGTTCGTGCCCTCGGTGAGGGTGACCGGCCGCTCGGTGGTGTCCCTGAGCGTCAGGCAGGGAATCCCGAGCACGGTGGTTTCCTCCTGCACCCCGCCGGAATCAGTCAGGACGAGCCGCGCCGACGCTTCTAGCGCGATGAAGTCGAGATACCCGGCCGGCGGGAGGATCCGCACTCCGGCCGGGAGCCCGGCGGAGCGCAGCTGACCAACCGCCCGGGGATGGGCGGGCAACACGAGCGGGCAGCTGCGGGAGATCTCGGCGAGCGCCCCCAGCAGTCCGCCGAACGCGACGGGGTCGTCCACGTTGGACGGCCGGTGCACCGTCACCAGGCCGTACTGGCCGGGGCGCAGCCCGAGGCCGGCCGGGGTGCCCCGGCCGGCGGCCCGTTCGGCGTTCGCCAGCAGGGTGTCCACCATGACGTTGCCGACCAGGTGTATCTGCTCCGGCTGGCATCCCTCGGCCCGCAGGTTGGCCGCCGCGTCCGCGGACGAGGCGAACAGGTAGTCGCTCAGCCGGTCGGTGACGATCCGGTTGATCTCCTCGGGCATGGACCGGTCGCGGCTGCGCAGCCCCGCTTCCACGTGCGCCAGCGGGACCCCGAGCTTCGCGGCGACGAGCGCGCCGGCCAGCGTCGAGTTGACGTCGCCGACCACGACCACCACATCGGGGGTCAGCTCCGCGACGAGCGGCTCGAATGCCGTCATCACCCGGCTGGTCTGCACCGCATGGGTACCCGAGCCCGCGCCGAGAAAGTGGTCCGCGTGGCGGATGCCTAGCTCGGCGAAGAACACGTCGCTCATCTCGGGGTCGTAGTGCTGCCCGGTGTGCACCAGGATGACCTCCGCGCCCCGCTCCTCGAGCGCGTCCATGACCGGCTTGATCTTCACGAAATTGGGCCGGGCCCCCGCCACGCAGATGACGCGTATGGCCCGTCTCACAGCGCTTCGACGTTCGGGCCGGACAGGACCCGCCGGCAGTCAAGCACGTAGCGGGCGTGGCGGGGGACGTCGCTGGCCGTGAAGGCGTCGTGATCGGTGAGCAGCACCACTATGTCGGCGCTCGCGATCTCCTCGGGCGTGACGTCGACGCGGGCCACCGCCTCGTCGATGACGGCGGGCTCGGTGACCAGCGGGTCGGCGGCCCTGACTTCCGCTCCCATCCGGCTCAGCAGCTCGGCGACCCGGATGGCGGGCGATTCGCGCGCGTCACCGGTGTTCTTCTTGTAGGCGAGCCCGAGCAGCAGGATCCGGGACCCGCGCATGGGGCGGCCGTGCTCGTTCAGCGCGAGCACGAGCCGTCGGACGACATAATCCGGCATGTGGCTGTTGATGTCGTTGGCCAGCTCCACGAACCTGAACCTCTGGCCGAGAGTCCGCTCCACCCGCCACGACAGGTATGACGGGTCGATGGGCAGGCAGTGGCCCCCCACTCCCGGCCCGGGACTGAACCGCATGAAGCCGAACGGCTTGGTAGAAGCAGCCTCGATCGCCTCCCACACGTCGACTCCGAGGTCGCGGCCGAACATCGCCAGCTCGTTCGCCAGCGCGATGTTCACGTGCCGGAAGGTGTTCTCGATGAGCTTGGCCAGCTCGGCCTCGCGCGGGGAGGATACCGCCACGGTGCGGGCCGTGATTCCCCGGTAGAAGGCCTCCACGGCCGCCAGCGAGTCACCGTCGATGCCGGACACGATCTTTGGCGTCGTGGCCAGGGTCCAGACGCGGTTCCCCGGGTCGATGCGCTCGGGGCTGTAGCCGAGATGGAAGTCCGGGCCCGCGGCCAGGCCCGACCCGCATTCGAGCCATGCCAGCACCTGCTCCTGCGTGGTTCCCGGGTAGGACGTCGATTCCACGATCACCGTCGCGCCCGGGCGCAGGTAGCGGGCCAGGGTGCGGCTGGCCGCCTCGAGGCAGGCCAGATCGGGCAGGCCGTCCCGCAACGGTGTGGGGACCGCGACCAGGGCGACATCGAAGCCTGCGCAGGCATCGGCGTTCGCCGACGGCCGGAACCGCCCGGACTCCAGCGCCGCCGCGAGCTCGCCCGCGGGCACGTCCTCGACGTAGGTCTCCCCGGCTTCCAGCCGCTTTATCCGGTTCACGTCGACGTCATAGCCGGTCACCTCGTGCCCGGCCGCCACCGCCCGCAGTGCAAGCGGCAGGCCGACGTAGCCCAGGCCGGTCACCACTACCGCGCTCACCCGCGTCCTCTGCCCGGACGCCGCGCCGGCCGGCCGCCCGGTCGCGGACCGCGGTAGCCGCCCGGCGGCACGGCAGCCAGGCCAGCCAGCCGTGATGAGAGCCCCCGATCGGTCGCCATATTCTCCCCCAGGCTCATATGCCCCGTCGTCACGCTGCGGGCGCTGACCCCCGTCCGTCATCGCCATGTGACTAAGGGCATATTCATGGTTACTTTCAGTGAACACAGTAACCGCTCGCGATCCGGGTGTCCACGCGTGGCGGCCTGCCGGACGGCAGTGTCCCCGCTCCGGCCGGTCAGTTCCACGGCGTCGAGCCATGACCATATGTCGTACGTGATCCGGAGCGTGGCGCCAGCCATTCCGCCAGCCATTCCGTCAGGCCAGCCGCGCGAAATTTAGCGCTATGTTCGCATTATTCGGGCCAGGGCAGTTAACCGGTTAGTAAATACGCACAATTATGGCCGACGTTCCGTCTTCGTCCGGTTTATCCGGTTTTATCAGGGCCGGGTGAACCGCTCTCGGTGCAACCGATACGCAACTGTCCGGCGAATCGTGCTGCTACTCCCGCGAATGAGACTGAACCTGCAAGCGAAAAGCAGATGGTTATGCCGGGGAATTCATTCGCCGCCTGCCATTCAGCGAAATCGCATTGCTGCTAGCTCACAACGAGGCCGAGTCAATCGCGGTCGGCTTAATTCGCGGAAACACCTTCGAAAAGGATTTGATCATGAAGCTGAATCGCCTAGCCGCCGCCACTGTCGCCGCCGCCGCCGCAGTTGTCGTCGTCTCGGGGTGCGGAGTAACGCACCACAGTGCGGCCGCCGTTGCGGATTCCGCCAGCCCGCGCCCGGCCGCCACCAGCCCGCACCAGGCCCAGGCCCAGGCCCGGGCCCAGGCCCAGGCGCACACGGTCACCGCCCTCCGGTCCACCCCCGCCGACCGGTCGCTGGCGTGGCTGGAATCGCCCGGCGGGCAGGCCCAGGTGACGTTCGACAACGCCGTCGCCACGCTGGCCTGGGATCTGGAAGTGGAAAGTCACGCGCCGACCGTCGCCAACCACCTGGTCTTCGAGGCCGACGCCCGTGTCGTTCGGGCACGAGCGCGGAAGATCCTCGCCACCCCCGCCCTGCTGCCGAAGCACAACCGGGCCGCCTACAAGCGGATGCTGAACAAATTCATCATCGTGGCTAACATGCTCCAGCCGGGCCCGGATTACGGGACGACCGCACAGGATTACGCCGCCTGGTATGCGGCCATGCGCGCATCGAACATCACCGTCTGGTAACTGGAACCAGGCCAGGCCGCTCCCGGCGGCACAACGAATCGCTCTCGGCTAGCCGGGCGCCCCGGCCAGTTCCCGCAGCCGGCGCCGGGAAACCTTGCCCGTCGCACCGAGGGGCAGCTCCGGCACCAGGCAGAACTCGGTCGGCCGCTTGGCCCGCGGCAACGCCGTCGAGCACGCCGCGCGCAGCGCATCCGCCAGATCCGGCCCGCCGGGGTCCGTAGCCGGGACAGCCGGGGCAGCCGAGGCAGCCGGGACAGCCGGGACCACGTAGGCGACCGGCCGCTGCCCGAGCACCTCGTCGCTGGCCGCGACGACCACGGCGGACCGGACCCCGGGCTGGGTGAGCAGGAACTCCTCGATCTCCCGCGGGTAGATCTTCTCCCCGCCCCGGTTGATCACGTCGTCGGACCGGCCGGCCAGGAACAGGTAGCCGTCCTGGTCCAGGTGGCCGAGGTCGCCGGTCTCGAGCCAGCCGTCGGCGTCGATGGCGCCGGCCGGGCCGCCCGCCGCGTACTCGGTGATGACGCCCGGGCCCCTGATCTGCACCCGGCCGATCGTGCCGGGCGGGCACGGCCGGAGCAGGTCCCCGTCCCGGCTGACCACCCGGACCTCGGTGCCGGCGGGGCGGCCGGCCGAGCCGGCCTTGCGCGGCCCGTCCAGCGGGTTGGCGGTGATCATGCTGGCCGCCTCGGTCATCCCGTAGGTCTCCACCACCGGGATGCCGAACGAGTCCTCGAACCGCTCGAGCGCCGAGGGAGCCAGCGGAGCGGAGGCCGAACGGATGAACCGGACTCGCCCCGGCACCGCCACGGGCGGATCCATGGCCAGGATCGTGATGATCGCGGGCACCGCGTTGATCCAGGTGATCTGCCGTGTGCCGATCAGCTCCCAGAACCCGCGCCGGCTGAACTTGCGGTCGACCACCAGGCAGGCCCCGGCGGCCAGGGTGCCGAGCAGCCCCACCACCTCGGCGTTGATGTGGAACAGCGGCAGGCAGCAGTAGCCGCGGTCGGCCGGGGTCAGCCGGTGGTGCGCGGCGACGGAACGGGCCACGTGCATCAACTGGTCCTCGCGCAGCAGGATGCCCTTCGGCGTCCCGGTGGTCCCGCTGGTGCACAGGAAGATCCCGCCGCGCCCGGGCCCGGCGGGGACCGGATCGCGCTCCGCCCCGGCCGCCTGGCCACGATCCCCGGGCAGAGGCAGGCCGAGCACGGGAAGCCCGGACTCCAGGTCATCGCCGACCAGCGCCCACGGCTGCGCCACCTTCAGCACCCGCGCCACGTCCGCAGCGGGAGCGCCCGGGTCGAGCGGCACCGCCACCCGGCCCGCCGCGAGGATGCCGACTAGCGCCGCGGCGTAGCCGAACACACCCGGCAGCCGGACCGCCACCCGGGCGCCGGGAGGTATCCCGGCCTCGTCCAGGTGACGGGCCCAGGCTCGCGCCGAGCGCTGCAGCCCGGCGTAGGTCAGCGTGGCGGTGCCGGCCGCATCCTCGAGGTAGGGGGCGTCGCCCCGGCTGGCCGCCGCCTCGTCGATCTGCTCTGTCAGCACAGTCATGTTCCGTTCTGATCGGTCGTGGTGCCCGCCGCGCCGGCCGCGACCGGCACGGGCTCAGGCACCGGCACAGGCTCGGGCACCCGCACTCGCCGCGGCAGCAGGGTGCGCCAGGGTTCCTGCTTGCGCCCGGTCAGCGGCACGGCCAGCGGCGTGCGGGCCAGCAGGGCGGTAAGCAGGATGCCGCCGAAGTAGGCGGTCGCCACGGTCAGCGGGACCCACATCCAGAAGGGCGCGCGGTCCACGAAGGTCTTCCAGCCGAGCGCGCCCAGCGAGGTGATGAAGATCATCTGGGCCAGGTAGATGCCGTACGCGTTGTCCGAGCCGATGCGCACCGCGGCCTTGGTCCGCCGCGACCGCCAGGGCCGCACCAGGTACATCCCGGCCAGGTACGCGAGGGCGATCACGCACACGTTGAACGGGATCACGCTGGGCTGGAACGGGTCGCTGCCGTGGCCGAGTATGTGGGTGAACCCCTCCCTGGACAGGTAGTACACGGCTTCGGCGAAGACGGCCGAGGCCACGGTCAGGAACACGACCAGGGGCGCGTTCCTGACCACCCAGTCGTGCACGTCGCTCAGGTGGAAGGCGACGATGGCGCCGCCGAGCAGGTAGAGGACGTAGCACGCGGCGTTCTCCTGGCCGTAGGCGACCACCACGTCGGGGAGCAGCTTCCAGTGCATCGCGATCGACATCGCGAACTGCGCCGCCACCGTGGCCGCGAGGACCAGGCCGTGATGCCCCTTCGTCCGTCGCAGCAGCACCAGGACCAGCGGGAACAGGACGTAGAACTCCATGATCACGATCAGGAAGTACAGCTGGTTGTAGCCGACCTCGAGCAGGTGGCCGAAGTGCGCCAGCGCCATGGACGGGGTCGCGGTGTAGCTCGCGTCATGCAGCACGTACGGGAACCAGAGGAAGTAGATGAGGTTCCAGCACAGGTAGGGGACCCCGACCGAGACGAAGCGGCGCCAGTAGAACTTGCGCCATCCGTCGCGCTTCAGCCCGGCGTAGGCGTACGTCAGCATGCACGCGGAAATGAAGAAGAACACCTCGCGCGACACGTGCAGCAGAAGCAGCGTGGCGTTGGAGAGCACGGCCGCCCCCGCAGGCGCGAAGGTGATGATCGTGTGCGTGCTGACCACGCCGACCTGCTTGATCGGCCGCATGGCGTCGACCTGGTCGAGCCGCTGGCGGCCGGCCATCAGTACATCATCCGCGGATCACGGTAATGCTTGAACTCCAGCAGGTTCCCCGACGGGTCGAGCAGCACGAACGTGTGGTGCTCCTCCACCAGGCCCTCGAACCGGGTGGAGACCTCCTGGTAGAACGCGATCTTGCGGAGAACCGCGCACGCGTGCAGGGCCGCGAAGTCGGCCTCGTCGCGGAACGTGACGCCGAAGTGCCGCGGATACAGGCTGGCCGGCCTCTCCGCGCTCATTCCCTCGGTGAGATGGCAGACCAGCTGGTCGCCGAAGAAGTCCACGGTGATCCGGTCCGGGTAGCGCCGGGCCAGCTTGCAGCCGAGCATGCTCACGTAGAACTGCTGGGCCGCGTCCAGGTCGTGGACCGGGATGGCCAAATGGAACACGTCATGGGTGGTTCGCATCGATGTCCCCTACTCGAAAGCTGCCAGCGTATCGGCGCGGAGCCCGAGCCGGAGGGTTTCCAGGCCGATCACGCCAGGCGCCGGGACGTTCCCGAGGTTCACGTCCGGCCCGAGCCTGGTGACGAAGTACGCCTGCAGCGTGGTGGACGGGGCCTCGAACAGCAGCCTGTCCTGGCTCAGTCCGGAGGCGAGCACGTCCTCGACCAGCCCGAACCGCAGCGCGCCGTCCGGGCGGCAGATCCCGGACCGGCCGCTCTCCCTGGCCTCCAGCGTGACCAGCGACGCCCCGGCGGCGAGGTCCTCGGCGATGTACTCGTTCCAGATCCGCGGCGGCAGCTGCTCGGACCGGTCGGGATCCTTGTATCCCACCTCGGAGATCACGGTGAAGTCGTCGGTCAGCTTGCGGATGTAGCTGGCCTTCTCCGAGTTGGACAGCGTGATCGTCCCGTTGGAGACCTCGATGTGCCGGCACGACCAGGTGTCGCAGAACTTCCGGTAATCGTCGAACCGGCCCTGCAGCACGTACTTCTCAAACAGCGTCCCGCCGAAGTAGAACCCGATGTCGTTCGCGGCCAGCACGTCGATCTTCGCCTGCAGCCCGGCGGTCACCACCGCCGTTCCCCAGCCGAACTTGACGAAGTCGATGTACTCAGCGGCCGACGAGACGAGGTCGGCGAAGTGCGCCACACCGATCCCGCCGTCAATGACCATCGTCAGGCCGTTCCGGCGCGGCTTGGCGGCCCGCGACGGCAAACGCAAAGCGGTCGGATTCATCGTTACTCCCTCTCATCTGGACTTAGCTCATCTGGACTTGGCTCATCTCGATCTGGCTCATCTGGAGCTGGGCCAGCAACCTGGTGCGGCCAGTCCGCAGGCGACCGCAGGATGCACCCGTTGCTGAGCGGCTCCCACCGCATCCGCTCGACCGGGATACCGCGCAGGTAGGCGTTCATCACCCGGAGCGTGCCGCCATGGGCCACGACCGCGATCTCCCCGGCCCGTTCGGCCCCCATGGTGCTGCACCGGGTCGTGAGCTCGTCGGCGAACCCGGCCACCCGCCGGTAGAACTCGCGCAGGGACTCCCCGCCGGCGGGCCGCGCGTCGGGCTCGACCACCGCCTCACCGCACAGCCCGTTGGCCGCCGGGCCGATGGCCGCGGTGGCGGCGCCCTCCAGCACGCCCAGGCACCGCTCGCGCAGCCTGGTGTCGCGGTTCACCGACAGCCCGGTCACCTCCGCCAGCGGTGCGGCGGTCTCCAGGGCACGGCGCAGGTCGCTAGCGTACAGCGCGCGGACCGGCCGGTCACGCAACTGGGCCGCGACGGCCCAGGCCTGGCGCTGGCCCAGCCGGGTCAGCCGGGCCTGATCGCAGTGCCCCTGGGCCAGGCCGAGAGTATTCCAGGTGCTCTCGCCGTGCCGGACGAGCCAGAGGACCTGCGTGCTCCGGATCATGACCGGCTAGATTGCCGGCTCTTTGTGAAAGACCAGTTAAATTACTGGCGCGTGTGGCAAGCTTCCAGCATCTTCTCAGGCTGATCTGATTCGGTAACAGGAATGAAGGCCGAACGTGCCGGGCAAAACCTTGCCCCCGCGCTGCGTGGCGAGCGGCTCCTGGTCGTGGACGACGATCCGGACGTCCGGGTTTCGCTGGAGCGCGCGCTGCGCTGCGCCGGATACGCCGTGACCACCGCGGTCCACGGCGCGGACGCGCTCGACGCGCTGGCCCGCGCGCCGGTGGACCTGATCGTCCTGGACGTGCTGATGCCCATGGTCGACGGGTTCGACGCGTGCCGCAGGCTCCGCGCCCGCGGCGACGCCACCCCCATCCTGGTGCTCACCGCCCGGGACGCCGTGGACGACCGGGTGGCCGGGCTCGCCGCCGGGGCGGACGACTACCTGGTCAAGCCGTTTGCCCTGGCTGAGCTGCTGGCCCGGGTCCAGGCCCTGCTCCGGCGCAGCCGGATCGGCCGGGACGTGCTCGGCTACGCCGACCTGACCCTCGACGTCACCGCCCGCAGGCTGACCCGCGGCGACCGGATGATCGAGCTGACCAGGACCGAGTTCGGCCTGCTCGAGCTGCTGCTGCGCAACGCCGAGCAGGTGATCAGCTACGACGTGATCCGGGAGCGGGTGTGGGGCTACGGCGAGGCGCCCGCGTCCAACGCGCTGCAGGTGTTCGTCGGCTTCCTGCGGCGCAAGCTCGAGGACGGGGGCGGTCCCCGGCTGCTGCACAACGTGCGCGGCGTGGGCTACGTGATCAGGACCGCCCCGTGACCGGCTGGCTGGCCCGGCTGCGCCCGCGCCGCCCGCTGATGCTGCGCACCCGGTTCACCCTGGCCGCGGCGGGCGCGGTCGCCGCGGTCACGCTGGCGGTGACCGCGGTGGCCTTCCTGGTGCTCCGCTCCGACCTGCAGGACCAGGTGCAGCAGCAGCTGCGGCAGCAGAGCGACGTGGTGTTCCGGGTGGCCCGGCACTACCACGGGCACATACCCGCGGGATGGGTCCCGCCGACCTCCGACCGGTTCGGGGTATCCAGCCCGTACGCACAGGTCGTGACCTCCAGCGGTGCGGTCTGGGCGCCGCCGGGCGAGGGCGGGCTGCTGGCGGCCGACACCGCCGCGAAGCAGGTCGCGGCCGGCCGGCACGGGTCCTATTACGCCGTGAGCAGGCTGGACGGGGTCCGTGCCATGGTGTACACCACGCCGCTGGCGCCCGGTCTGGCCGTGCAGCTGGCCGTGCCGCTCGCCACCGTGGACCAGGAGGTGACCAGCGTCGGCACCACGCTGGCTCTGCTCAGCGTGATCGGGGTCGCGCTGGCCGCGCTGGCCGGCTGGGCGGTGGCGCGGGCCGGGCTGGCGCCGGTCGGCCGGCTGGCGGCGGTCGCCGAGGACGTGTCGGCGACCGGGGATCCGGGCCGCCGGGTGGAGGTGCACCGGGCCGACGAGCTCGGCCGGCTGGCCGCGTCGTTCAACACCATGCTCGGCGCGCTGCAGCGGTCGCTGTCCGCGCAGCGACAGCTGGTCAGCGACGCCAGCCACGAGCTGCGCACCCCGCTGACCAGCCTGCGCCTCAACGCCGAGATGCTCGCCGCCGGGCCCGGCCTGCCCGAACCCGAGCGCCGGGAGGTGCTCGACCGGGTGGTCGCCCAGGTCGCCGAGCTCGGCCAGCTGGTCGCCAGCGTCACCGAGCTGGCCCGGGACGAGTCGCAGCCCGGCCCGCTCGGTGAGGTGGGGCTGCACCGGGTCGTCGAGGCCAGCCTGGCGGGCGCCCGGCGGGACTGGGCCCAGACCGTCTTCACGGCGGAGCTCGAGCCGTGGACGGTGACCGGCAGCCCCGACAGCCTGCAGATCGCGGTCAGGAACCTGCTGGACAACGCGGCCAAGTTCGGCCCGCCCGGCGTCCAGGTCGAGGTGTGCCTGCGGGCCGGCGAGCTCGCCGTACGCGATCACGGCCCGGGCATCGCCCCGGCCGACCTGCCCCATGTCTTCGACCGTTTCTACCGGGCGCCGTCGGCCCGCGGCGTCCCCGGCTCCGGCCTCGGGCTGTCCATCGTCCGCCAGGTGGCCGAGCGTCACGGCGGAACGGTCCGGGCCGAAGCCGCCCCCGGAGGGGGAACGCTCATCCGCCTCTGGCTGCCAGGCCAGGCAGGAGGCTGGGCGAATCCAGCGCCGGACGCCGCGCTGGCCGGTTCAGCGCCCTGATCGGCGGGCTCTGCTCGCGGGACGGTGATGGTGCAGAGGGCCGCGTCGCTTCCGGCCGGGGCCGGATGGACCCCGTGCTGCCGCAGGACCCCCGCTACCGTGCCCGCGATCCACGCGTCGCCCAGCGGCGAGGGGTGCAGCCCGTCACGCGCGCGGGGGAACCGCCATCCCGACGCGAGCGGGTCCATGATGATCACCTGGGGGTCGGCGGCCCTGGCCCCGGCCACGATCGCCTGGTCGATGGGGTAGAGGGCGGGCTTGCGCGTGCGCCCGGCGAACACCGTCACCAGCGCGATCTGCGCTCCTGGTGCCTGGGCCCTGATCATGGCCACCGTCTGCTCGACCCGGAGCCGCTCCAGGTCCGGTGGTACCGACATGTCGTCGTGGCCGGCCTGCACGATGATCAGCGTGGGCCGGAGCGCGCCCAGGTGGACCCGGGCGACCTCGGCGGCGACCGGGCCCTTCCGGCCGAGGCCGGGGTGTACGTAGCCGGCCCCGGGCACCCCGTACACGAAGGCGTTCCAGTGCAGCTGGCGGGCGAGCAGCACGGCCCAGGACCCGGCCGGATCCTCCGCCCCCACCCCGGCGGTGAACGACGCGCCGACGATCGCGACGGTCGGCACGCCGGGCCGCCGGCCGGGCTGAAGCTGCTGCTCACACCCTGTCAGCAACGAAGCCTCGCGCCCCTTTCCCTGGGCCGGACCTTGCGCGCCGGCCGCGCGGGCCGGCAACGAGCCGGGGAGCGGCGGCCCGACGGTAGCCTCGGCCGAGGTGACCACCAGCAGAACGAGAAAGCCGACTGCGGCGGCGGCTGCCAGCCGCCGGAAACCTCGCCAGGCCACGGCCAAGTGTCGGCGCTGCCGCAGGCCGTGTCAAACAGCCGGGTGACGGGCCTTCCGGGGACCCGTCGTGTATCAGACCGAGACGTAGCGGTGCCGCGCCAGCATGCCTGATCGCGGTACGGACCGCTACCCTGTGTCCATCACACCGGGGAAAGGATTACCGTGGCCGACTCTCTTCAGTTGCGGGAGCGCACGCTTGTCGTGCTGAAGCCGGATGCCGTGGTCCGCGGCCTGGCCGGACGCATCATCGCGCGGTTCGAGGATGCGGCGCTCAAGGTCATCGGCATGAAGATGCGCGAGATCGATGCCGACTTCGCCCGCAAGCACTATTTCGACCTGGAAGAACGGCACGGGGCGGCGGTCTACAGCACGACCGCGGCGTTTATGCAGCGCGGCCCGGTCATCGCCGTCGTGCTCGAGGGCGACGACGCGGTAGCCACCGTCCGCAAGATCGTCGGCACCACCTACCCGAACGAGGCCCAGCCCGGCTCGATCCGCGGCGACTTCGCGCACCAGTCCAAGGCCGTCGCCAGCGCTACCGGCAAGGCCGTCGCCAACCTCGTGCACGCCTCCGGTAACAAGGAGGAAGCGGCGTACGAGGTGAACCTGTGGTTCGGCAAGACCGAGCTGTTCGAGTACAAGAACCTCGCCGAAGCCTTCGACTGGTGATCTGAAGGCCCACCTGATCCATCGCGCAGCACGAACTTCTGGATCTTGCCGGTCGCGGTCTTCGGCAGCTCGGCGACGAAGGTGACCCCGCGCGGGTTCACGATGTAGACGAAGTCCTCCGCGGTCAGCCGGTAGTTGATCGGCACCAGGACGGCGCCGAGCTGCGGCACCGAGTAGAAGGACTCCAGCTGCGCGTGGGTTTCCATGCTTGCGATTCTGACACGCGGTTCCGCCCGGCGGGAGCGGGCCCGCCGGGCGGAAGTCAGACGCTCAGCCCACTACGCTCAACCCACTACGCAGGGGGAACTGTCTGGCGCGTGCCGCTCGCACACGCTTGCCGGGTTCTGGAAGATGCCGATCGAGGGGAGTGCCGCGCCCTCGAAGTTGAACAGGGTGAGGTTGACGTTGGGCGAGCCGATGTTCGCCCCCGGCTCCCACCCCACGCCGGGGATCCAGTCCGGCGCCCAGTAAAACAGCCCGGCGCCGAGCCCGCCGGGCACCTGGGCCAGGATGGACAGCTCGTCGGTGACGAAGGACAGCTGGCCGCCCGGGCTCGCCGGGTAGCCCGGCGAGAGCTGGCTGGTCTGCCAGACGAAGTCGCCGGTGCTGTCGCCGAGCGGGGAGTTGCCGTTGGCCAGCGTCCACGGATACTGGGTCTCGGCGATCACGATCGGCTTGCGGAACTGGGTGGCGAGCGCGTCGACGTTGGCCCGCATCGCCGAGATCGCCCCGTGGAAGAAGGGATAGTAGGACAGCCCGATCACGTCGAACGGCACGCCGCGCGCGGTGAGCTGCGAGTAGAAGGCCGAGCTCAGCGCCTGGTCCCCGCCCTGGTCGTAGTGCATCATGACCAGCAGCTTGTGCCCGGCCGGGTTGCCCGCCTCCGCGCCCGCGACGCCGGCCTTGAGCAGCTGGGCCAGGTTGTCCCAGCCGCCGCAGTCCGTGCAGTTGATCTCGCCGACCGGCCACAGGATGCCGTTCCTGATCTCATTTCCGATCGAGGTGAGGTCCACCGGCGTGCCCTGCTTCGCGAACGCCGTGATGACCTGCTGAGTGTACGACCTGACCGTGGCGGTGAGCTGGCCGAGATCCTGGCCCGCCCACGCGGCCGGGATGTCCTGGTGCTGCGGGTCGGCCCAGAAGTCGGAGTACATGATGTCGAGGTAGATCTTCATCCCGGCCGCGTGCACCTGGCGGGCCAGCGCCAGGTCGCTGGCCAGGTCGCTGTAGCCGGCGGGCGGGTTCACCCAGACCCGCATCCGGACGTAGTTGGCGCCCGCCTCGCGGGTGATCGTCACCGGGGTACCGCGCCTGCCGTTGTAGCTGAACGCGGCGCCCGCCGCGAGTTCCTGCGGGGTGAAGGACAGGTCGGTGCCGAAGTCCATGCCCGCCGCCGCGGCATCCGGCCCGAACGCCCGGAACTCACCCACGCACACGTCCGCCCCGGTGTCGCTGTACACGGTCAGCTCGGCGTACCTGGCCCGGCTGCCGGCCGGCAGCGGAAAGTACAGCGGGCTGCCCGGGTCCAGCGCGATGTCGTGCAGCGCCGGCACCTGCTGCCAGGCCCCGGCCGTGCTGGCCAGCTCGATCGTGGCCGAAGCCGACGGGCTGGCCGCGTCCAGCGTCAGCCCCAGGTCGGCCAGCGACCTGACCTGGCCCAGGTCGACGGTCAGCGTCCCGGTGTAGCCCGAGGTGCACCAGTCGGTACCCGCGTCGCCGTCGACCGCGTCCGCCGCCGGCTTGCCGGACTCCGCGTTGCTCGCGCTAGCCGTCCCGGCCAGCGCCCAGTTCACGGTGGGCGCCGCCGTCCCCCCGCCCCCCTCCGGGCGGGCCTGCGCCACCGTGCCCGTCGCGGCGACCACCGCGAGCGGCGCCGCCAGCACCACCGCGCAAACGGCCGCCACCAGCCGCCACCGTCGCCCGCCCCTCAGCGCCGCCACCAGCTTCGGCCGCCGCCCGGCCGCCAGCGCCGCCGCCCACCTCGTCCGGATACCTGGATCTTTAGGTCTGTTCATCACATTCCCTTTCGAACCAACACGACTGAGGCCTCAAGTGGACATCTTCGCTCGTGCTCCGACAACCAGAAATCGATTTCCTTATGGGTTTCAACAAAGAGATCACCACCCCGAACGGCCCGGGCGCGTGCCCCCGGCTCCGCTCCACGCCCCCGGTGCCGGACGGCCGCCCTGAGGGGCCGAACGCTCGCCGGGCATCCGCTCGCGCACCCCGCCCCGCGCGACCGGGGCAGAATGGGCGAAGTGGCCTAAGTCGCAAGGAACAGCCCGTTCTCATCGCCGCGATGGGACGCGGCTCACACCATCCAGCGGCCGATCGTATGACTTTCTGATCCGCATTGGTTACTAAGCGTTTAGCATCTCGTGATCACCGTCACAGCCGTTCGGGTAAACCCGCCGCGGGCTTTCTTGCCGAAGTGCTGCGCGCATGGGCGATCTTTCTGGCATCGTTATCCGCCAGCGGTACTTGCGCGCGGCGGCTAGGCGGCGCACCAGGTCAGGTGCGGCGGGGCCGGTGGCGTAGCGGGAATGCCGCGAACGCCCGCAGCCGGAAAGCCGGGATTCGCCGAAACGGCAGCTAGCATCGCGCGGGCATGGCCGAACGAAAGGATTGCCTTGTCGCGACATCGGACCGGGGCTCGCAGCAGTAGGCGCAAGCGGGGTCTGATCCGGCGTTTCGGTCTTGTCTTCCCGGTCGCCATTTTCGCCGTGATCGCGGTCGTCGGAGTAGCGGTCGGCGGCAAGCTATTCGCACCGGGATCGAGTGCCTTCAGCGCCGTCCAGGCGATCGAGATGGTGCCGGGTAGCCACACCATGGCCGCGCTCGAATCCGAACGCGCGCAGCTGATCGCGATGACGACCGCCGCGCGCACGCTGACCGTGGTGGCCAAGCCCAAGCTGGCCCAGCCGGCCCAGCTCGCCGCGGCCAACTCGGGGACGACCGGGGGCGGGGGCAGCGACCGGGTCGTCTTTGTCACGTCCACGCCGCCCGACCCCGGCTCGGCCCAGTCCATCGCGTACAACATGATGGCTAGCTTCGGCTTCAGCCCGACCACCTTCTTCGGCTGCCTGAAGGACATGTGGGACCGGGAGAGCGGCTGGCGGTACGACGCGGAGAACGCCAGCGGCGCGTTCGGCATCCCGCAGGCGCTGCCGGGCAGCAAGATGGCGAGCGCGGGAGCGGACTGGCAGACTAATCCGGCCACCCAGATCAAGTGGGGCCTGGGCTACATCAGGACCATCTACGGGGACCCCTGCAAGGCCTGGGCCTTCTGGCAAGTCAACCACTACTACTGACGATTTGTCACGGCGATATCACCAGACGTCAGATAATGACGGCAAGATGACCGTGCCAACCCTGTCCGTTGTCGGCGGTAATGAGAAGTTTCCAGCCTGTTACCCGGCGCAGTCGCGCTTATACGGCCGCTAGCTCGGCAGCGTGGCGAAGGTCTCCGCCTCTTCGTCGAAGGTCGGCCGCATCTGGTCGAACTTCGACTCGGGCGCGGTCACGTACAGGGCGTAGGACTGCGGGCCCGCCGGCGTATGCAGGACGAAGAGCAGGTCGAGGGCCTCCTGCTGGACCCCCTTCTTGTTCCAGGTGAACTTCCACCAGGCCCCCGTCGTGCCCCGGACCTGCGTCGCCGCCATGCCCACCCGGTGGTACCCGGGGAAGCGCGGGATCGACTGCGCCTCGATGTACTGCGCCTCCCGCAGCATGTCCGGGTAGGTGTGCGGGGTGAGGTCGATGAGCACGTTCGTGCTCGAGCCGGCCGGGTCGGTGAGGTAGGTCTGGTAGCCGGTCGTGGACTTCTGCCAGCTGGGCGGCACGGCGATGGTGAAGCCGGCCGTCTCGTTGGACGCGGCCGGCTGCGAGGTCATCGTGAACCCGCTGGGCAGCGACCCGGTGGCCGGCTTGTTGATGGCGTCGATGATCTGCAACGTCGGCGGCGGGAGCGAGGCCGACGACGACCCGGACGCCGATCCTGACGCCGAACCCGTGCCCGTACCCGTCTGGCCCTGACCCTGCGGCGAGCCGGAATGACCCTGATGCAGGAGCACGACGGTGCCCGCCCCGGCCGCCGCGCCGACGATCGCCAGCGCCGCGACGGCGGCCTTCCACCCGAACCCGGACCGCCGCGGCCGGGGCGGCGCGTACTCGGCGCCGGACCAGGCCGGCGGCTGCTGCGAGGCCTGGCCCGACCAGGCCGCCGGGGCGTAGCCGGCCGGCGGCGGGTAGCCAGAACCGGAACCCGGCGGTGACGACGCGCCGGACCTGGGGGACTGGTTGTACCAGGAGGAGAAGTCGGGCTGTGATCCCTCCGGCCTGGCCGCGGAGCCGGCCGGCCCCGCCGGGCCGTACCCTGAGCCCGCGCCCTGCCCCCAGCCGCCCTGCGGCGGCGTCGGCGGCTGTGACGGCTGCGGTGTGGTCGGGGCGGTCTGGGCCGCCGAGGCCGCCGCCGATGCTGCCGCTGATGCCGGGGCGTCACGCGGCGGGCCGGTGTTCGCGGCCGGCGGGTCCGGCGGCTTGATCACCGTCGGCTGATAGGCCAGCGAGTTCTCGTCCGGCACCGGCGTCCGCGGCCGGACCGCCCCGGGCAGCCCCGGCGAGGCCGATCCCGGCGAGGCCGATCCCGGCGAGGCTGATCCGGGCGATGCCGACCCTGGAGCCGGAGGCGACGACGCCGACAGCGCGGTGGCCTCGTAGCCGGGTGGGGAACCGGGCGCCCGGTCGGCCAGCAGCGGCAGCACGTCGGTGATCATCCGCGCGGCCGCGCTGGCGTCCGGCCGGTCGGCCGGCTCACGGCGGAGCAGCGCGGCGATGACCGGGCCGAGCGCACCCGCCGTCGGTGCCTCGGGCGCGTCCTCGTTGATGATGGCGGACATGGTGGTGATCGCCCCGCCGCGCTGCTCGAACGGCCCGTGCCCCTCGACCGCGGCGTAAACGGTCGCGCCGAGCGACCACAGGTCGGAGGCTGGCGACGCGTCCTCGCCGCGGATCCGCTCGGGCGCGGTGAACCCCGGCGAGCCCATCACCATGCCGGTCTGGGTGAGCTTGGGATCGTCGGCGAAGGTGGCGATGCCGAAATCGGTCAGCACGGCCCGGTCGTCGCTGCCGATCAGCACGTTGCTCGGCTTGACGTCCCGGTGCATCACCCCGGCGGCGTGCGCCACGCTCAGCGCGGAGAGCAGCTGCCGGGCCATCTCCGCAGCCCGCCGCGGCGACAGCGGTCCCGAGTCCCCGAGCACCTGGTCCAGCGACTGCGCGTCGACCAGCTGCATCACGATCCACGGACGGCCGCCGTCCTCGACCACGTCGTAGACGGTGACCACGGCCGGGTGGTTGAGCCGGGCGGCGGTCTTGGCCTCGCGCAGCGTACGCTGGAAGGCGGTGGCCCGCTCCGCGTCGGTGAGGGTATCGGCGATCTGCACTTCCTTGATCGCGACGTCGCGGTCGAGCAGCTGATCCCGGGCCCGCCAGACGACGCCCATGGCACCGCGGCCGATGAGGGCCTGCAGGCGGTACCGCCTGGCGATCACTCGCCCGGTGTCCGCCGATGGGTGCATAGCCGGACGATACACGGTGTTGGCTGAAAGGTCTCTGGGGGAGAGTTAAGCATTGATGAAGCGTGGCCGGATTGTGAGCGCCGCCGCTCAGGCCTGGGCGCCTCAGCTCGGCCGGGTCATCGCGAGCACGTCGAGGGCGGCGTCGAGCTGCTCCGAGGTGATCTCCCCGCGCTCCACGTAGCCGCGGGCGATCACGATGGAGCGGATGGACTCACCACGTGCCAGCGCCTCGTGGGCGACCTGGGCCGCCGCCTCGTAACCGATGTAACGGTTCAGCGCGGTGACGATGACCGGGGAGGACTCGACCAGGCGCCGCATCCGGCCGGGATGAGCCGTGATCCCGGCCACGCAGCGATCGGCCAGCAAGGGCAGGACAGAAGCCAGCAGGCGCCCCGAAGCCAGCAGGTTGCGCGCGATCACCGGCATCATCACGTTCAGCTCGAAGTTGCCCGCCGCGCCGCCGAACGCCACCGCCGCGTCGTTCCCGATCACCTGCGTGCACACCTGGCACACAGCCTCGCAGATGACCGGGTTCACCTTGCCCGGCATGATCGACGAACCGGGCTGCAGGTCCGGGATCATGATCTCGCCCAGGCCGGCCCGCGGCCCTGAGCCCATCCAGCGCAGGTCGTTGCAGATCTTGTACAGGCTCACCGCGACCACCCGGAGCACCCCGCTGGCCTCGACCAGCGCGTCCCGGGAACCAGCGGCCTCGAAGTGGTCCCGCGCCTGGGTCAGCGGCAGCTTCATCGAGACCGCCAGCCGGTCGTTCACCCGGGTGGCGAACCCGGCCGGCGCGTTCAGCCCCGTCCCCACCGCCGTCCCCCCGAGGGGCAGCTCGCCGAGCCGGGGGACGATCGCCCCGACCCGTTCGGCCCCGTAACGGACCGCCGCCGCGTACCCGCCGAACTCCTGGCCCAACGTCACCGGGACCGCGTCCATCAGGTGCGTCCGCCCGACCTTGACCACCCCGGCGAATTCCTCCGCCTTGACCGTCAGCACCGAGGCCAGGTGCTTCAGGGCCGGGATCAGCTCCCGCGCGAACAGCCGCGCGGCGGCCAGGCCAATCGCGGACGGGAACACGTCGTTGGACGACTGCGACGCGTTGACGTGGTCGTTCGGGTGTACCTTACGGCCCAGCGCGCGCGAGGCCAGGGTGGCGATGACCTCGTTGGCGTTCATGTTGCTCGAGGTGCCAGAACCGGTCTGGAACACGTCCACCGGGAACGCGTCGTCGTGCTCGCCCCGGGCCACGGCGACGGCCGCGGCACCGATCGCGTCGGCCATGTCGGCCTCGAGCACGCCCAGTTCGGCGTTGACCCGGGCCGCCGCGCCCTTGATGCAGCCGAGCGCGCCGATCAGGTCGCGCCCGATCCGTTCCCCGGATACCGGGAAGTTGTCCACTGCCCGCTGGGTCTGCGCCCCCCAGAGCGCCTCGGTCGGCACCTCCACCTCGCCCATCGAGTCATGCTCGATACGAGTACCCGTCATGGGTGCGCCCCGATCTGCAGCACCGGCCCGGACGGATCGGCGAAGAAGTCGTTCCCCTTGTCGTCGACCACGAGGAACGCGGGGAAGTCGCGCACCTCGATCTTCCACACCGCTTCCATGCCGAGCTCCGGATATTCGAGAACATCGACCCGGGTGATGCAGTCCTGGGCCAGCCGGGCCGCGGCCCCGCCGATCGAGCCCAGGTAGAACCCGCCGTACTGCTTGCACGCCGCGGTGACCGCGGCCGAGCGGTTGCCCTTGGCCAGCATGACCAGCGACCCGCCGGCCGCCTGGAACCGGTCCACGTACGAGTCCATCCGGCCCGCCGTGGTCGGCCCGAACGACCCGGACGCGTAGCCCGAAGGTGTCTTGGCCGGCCCGGCGTAGTAGACGGGGTGATCCCGCAGGTACGCGGGCATCGGCTCGCCCGCGTCCAGCCGCTCGGCGATCTTGGCGTGGGCGATGTCCCGGGCCACCACCAGCGGCCCGGTCAGCGACAGCCGGCTGCGCACCGGGTACCGGGTCAGCTCGGCCCGGATCTCGTCCATCGGCCGGTTCAGGTCGATCGCCACGACCTCGCCGTCGTCCTCGGCCCCTTCAAAATCCGGCAGGTACTGCGCGGGATCGGTCTCCAGCTGCTCCAGGAACACCCCGTCCCGGGTGATCTTCCCCAGCGCCTGCCGGTCGGCCGAACACGACACGGCGATCGCCACCGGGCACGACGCCCCGTGCCGGGGCAGCCGGACCACGCGCACGTCGTGGCAGAAGTACTTGCCGCCGAACTGCGCGCCGATGCCGATGTTCCTGGTGATGCCGAGCACCTGCTCCTCGAGCTCGCGGTCGCGGAACCCGTGCCCGGCCGCCGACCCCGAGGTCGGCAGCGTGTCCAGGTACTTCGCCGACGCGTACTTGGCCGTCTTCAGCGCGAACTCGGCCGAGGTCCCGCCGACCACGATGGCCAGGTGGTACGGCGGGCACGCGGCGGTGCCCAGCGAGCGGATCTTCTCCTCCAGGAACGAGGCCATCCGCGCCGGGTTCAGCACGGCCTTGGTCTCCTGGTACAGGAACGACTTGTTGGCCGAGCCGCCGCCCTTGGCCATGAACAGGAACTTGTACTCGTCCCCGCCGGTGGCGTAGATCTCCACCTGGGCCGGCAGGTTGCTGCCGGTGTTCTTCTCTTCCCACATGGTCAGCGGCGCGAGCTGGGAGTACCGCAGGTTCAGCGTGGTGTAGGCGTCGTAGACGCCGCGGGAGATGTGCTCGGAGTCCCGCCCGTCGGTGAGCACGTGCTGGCCGCGCTTGCCCATCACGATGGCGGTGCCGGTGTCCTGGCACATGGGCAGCACGCCCCCGGCCGCGATGCACGCGTTCTTGAGCAGGTCGCGGGCCACGTACCGGTCGTTCGGGGAGGCTTCCGGGTCGTCCAGGATCGACCGTAGCTGGCGGAGGTGGGCCGGCCGCAGCAGGTGGGCGATATCGTGCATGGCGGCGGAAGTCAGCAGGGTGAGCACCTGCGGCTCGATCTCCAGGAAATTACGGCCGAACGAGCTGCGAGCCGTCACCCCGTCGCTGCTCAGCCGTTGGTAGCTGGTGGCGTCGTGGCCTAGCGGCAGCAGGTCTGAGTAGCTGAACTCGGGCATGCGTTCAGCTTAGGCTCTGCTAGCCGGGGGACGATCCCCCAAGACCCCCCTGCTCCTGGTCCACTGATTCCGAAGGTCACAGACGTAAACCCGGCCGGAACCGGCAGTGATCCGGGGATTGTTCGGCAGAAACAAACGCTGTGTCTTGCTGATCACGACTTGTACATGTATGAGCAAGCTTGTATCGTGACGCTATGCGGCGGCGCCGCGCCGCGCGGTGCCCCCGTCCGCGCGATGCACGCTAAGCACGCGGTGCCCCCGTCCGCGTCCGGCTGAGCTGCGGCGCCGCCGCCGTACCCCTTCCTGGTCGGCGCGTTCTCGCAAGTCCACCCGGAGCGGCCCCCCGGCCGTTGTCGTGCCTACTCCTTGCCTCCGCGAGCCCGCATGCCTAACCTCAGCCAACGCATTAGCCCCTTGAACCCCGCTAGCCCCAGGACCCTAGCCCACGCAACCACGGCGATGTGACTCTGTAGTGGTCCTGACCACGGCGATGTGACATCGTCGTGGTTCCGGATCGCGCGAGCGCGGCCCCGGCCCGCTACTCCTGTGACTAGCGGGGCTGCTGAGGCTAGGAGGGCATCTGAGAGCGAGGGCGCGCCACCATGGCGCACCAGATTTCGCAGCCTGGCGGCTCTGGCAGCTAGATCTTGGTGAAGTGCTCGTAGCACTCGTAGTAGGGGTCGGTGGAGTGGGCAAAGTGCGCCGCCTCGGAGCGCTTGACCGCCAGGTAGGCCGAACTGCGCAGCGGGCCGAGCAGGTCCATCAGCATCTCGTCGGCGGTCAGCGCGTCCAGGGCCGCGTTCAGCGAGGCGGGCAGGCGGTGCGTGTCGCTCGACGCCCGTTCGGCGTCGGTGAGGGTGGCCGGGTCGACGTTCACCGCCTCGCCCGGGTCGAGCTTGCTCCGGATGCCGTCCAGGCCCGCGTAGACGAACGCGCCGAGGGCCAGGTACGGGTTGGCGCTGGAGTCGGACGGCTTGAGCTCCAGGTGGACCGAACTGCCCGGGTCGCCGCGCAGCGGCGAGCAGATCCTGATCGCCGCTTCCCGGTTGTCCATCCCGTAGCAGGTGTACGCGCTGGCCCACATCTGCGGCGCGAGCCGCCGGTAGCTGTTCACGCTGGCGCAGGTCAGCGCGACCAGGGCGGGCAGGTGGGCGAGCAGGCCGCCGATGAAGTGGTAGCCCACCTGGGACAGGCCGTTGCGGTCGGTGGGGTCGGCGAACGCGCTGCGCCCACCGGACGCGCCCTCCGCCCCCAGGTCGATCAGCGAGCCATGCAGGTGAGTGCCGTTGCCGGCCTGGTCGGGGATCGGCTTGGGGGCCAGGCTCGCCCACAAGCCGCGGCGGAATGCCACCCCGCGGACCGTCTCACGGAACAGCACGTGGTTGTCGGCGGCACGCAGCGCGTCGGTGTGCCTGATCGAGAGCTCATGCTGGCCGTGGCCGAGTTCGGGGTAGTAGTGCTCGACCTCCAGGCCCTGCTCCTCCATGGCCGCGACCAGTTCCATGACGAACGCATGCCCCTGATGGAAGCCGGTAGAGGAGTAGCACAAGCTGTCGTCGATGGGGATGAGCCGGTCCGGGATGCTCGGCGCGGCGGGCGACATCTCCCGCTGGCCGACGGTGAACTCGGGCTCGAACGCGGCCTGCATCCCGTAACCCTCGCCGGCCAGTTCGGCCAGGGCCTGCTTGAGGAACGTCCGCGGGCACGCCTCCCACGGCGACCCGTCGGTCTTGATCAGGTCCGCGAGCATCGCGCCGGCGCCCGGCGCGTAGGGGAGAGCGACAAACGTTTCCGGGTCCGGCACGATCCGGACCTCGCCGACCGGCCCCATCCCGGGTACCGGCTGCAGCTGGTCCAGCATGGACATAGCCATCATCGCCACCGTGTGCCCGATGCCGCTGGACATCCGCTCGCGCAGCCGCGCGGTGCCGGCGGCCTTCCCGCGGATGATCCCGCCGTGGTCGGCGTAGAGGAAGCGGACCAGGCGAATCTCCTCCTGCCGTGTCCGCTCCATCACCGTTTCGATCGCTCCGTCTGTCATGCACCCATGGGTAGCACGTTCAACCCCGCCGCGTATAGCCGACTGCCGACATGCCCGCTGGCCAGGACAACCCGGTCAGCCAGGAGGGGATAATCTGCCTATGAGCCCACGGCCGTCGCCTCGCGACCTGCGCGCCTCCGATACCGACCGGGACCGGGTGCTGAGCATGCTCGGCGACGCGATGAGCGACGGCCGGCTCACCGCGGACGAGCATGCCGAACGGGTGCAGGGAGCGATCGCCGCCCGCACGCTCGGCGAGCTCGCCGAGCTCACCACCGACCTGGCGGTCTCGTCCGCCCAGCCGGTGCGCTTGGACGGCGGCAAGGTGATCGCCGGGATATTCGGGCCGGCCCGCCGCGACGGCCGCTGGGTCGTGCCGGAGAACCTCACCGTGACCGCCATGTTCGGCGAGGTCGAGGTCGATTTCACTCAGGCGATCCTGCAGGCCAGCCGGGTGCAGCTGTACGCGACGGTATTCGGCGGCCGGCTCAGGCTGATCGTGCCCGACGGGGTGTCTGTGATCGTGAGCGGGCACATGGTCCTGGGGCGCAAGCGGGGCGGCACCGCGCCGCCGGCCGGGCCCGGCACGCCGGTGATCGAGGTCCGGGCGCTGGTGCTCGGCGGCGAGCTGGCCGTCCGCACGCCGCCGAAGAGCCGCCGCTTCCGCCTGTTCAGCCGGGGCTAACCGAAGTTGACCCAGGAGCCTTCAGCCGAAGTTGACCGAGGAGCCTTCAGCCGAAGTTGACAGAAGAGTAGGCGCGGAGCTTCCACAGCTGGTGCTCGCTCTGGATGCGGCGGATGGTCCCGGACCGGGACCGCATCACCAGCGAGTGCGTGTCCGCGCCGCCCGCCCGGTACCTGACCCCGGCCATCAGCTCGCCGTCCGTGATCCCGGTCGCGGCGAAGAACACGTCGTCCGAGGACACCAGGTCGTCGGTGGTGAGCACGCGGTCCAGGTCGTGCCCGGCGTCCAGGGCGCGGCGGCGCTCCTCGTCGTCACGCGGGGCGAGCTGGCCCTGGATGACCCCGCCCAGGCACTTGAGCGCGCAGGCGGCGATGATCGCCTCGGGCGTGCCGCCGATGCCGAGCAGCAGGTCGATGCCGGTGCCGTCGCGGGCCGCCATGATCGCGCCGGCCACGTCGCCGTCGGTGATCAGGTGGATCCGCGCCCCCGTATCGCGGACCTGCGTGATCAGCTCCTGGTGCCGGGGCCGGTCCAGGATGACCACGGTGACGTCCTGCGGCCCGCATCCCTTGGCCTTGGCCACGGCCGCGATGTTGGCCGCCGGGGGCGCGGTGATGTCCACCATGTCGGCCGCGGCCGGGCCGGTGGCCAGCTTGGACATGTAGAACACCGCCGAGGGGTCGTACATCGAGCCGCGGTTGGCCACCGCCAGGACCGAGATCGCGTTCGGCATCCCGTTGGCGCACAGCCGGGTGCCGTCGATCGGATCGACCGCGACGTCGCAGGCCGGGCCGGTGCCGTCGCCCACCTCCTCGCCGTTGAACAGCATCGGCGCGTTGTCCTTCTCGCCCTCGCCGATGACCACCACGCCGCGCATCGACACCGAGTTGATCAGCATCCGCATCGCGTTCACGGCCGCCCCGTCGGCACCGTTCTTGTCGCCCCGGCCCACCCACCGGGCGGCGGCCATCGCCGCGGCCTCGGTCACCCGGGTGAGCTCGAGAGCCAGGTTGCGGTCGGGGGCGTGGCTAGCTGGCGCGTGGGCTTTCTGCTCTGCGGTCATGGCTGGTGTCCTTCCGCTGGCCGTCAGTTGATCCTATGCAGCTACCCCGGAGGCTCCTTGTCCACCCCGGAGGCCGGGCTACCCTGAGATGTGGCGAACCGGGTGCTGCGTTGAACAAGGTCCTGGGCAGCGGCCTTTCCGCGCTGGGCTGCCTGCTGGCGGCCGCCATCGTCGTGGTGACGATCCCCGCGCCGCACGCCGCCGAACCCGTCACCGTCAGTTACCGCGTAGACCAGGACCGGCTGGCCCGGCAGGCGCCGTACCCGGCGGTCGCCCCGCACGGCCTGCCCGCATCCTGGCAGCCGGTCAGCTCCGGCCTGACCGTGGGCGGTGCCAACGGCGCCGGCACCGTGACCTGGGCGCTCGGCTACATGACCCCGGACGGCCTGCTGGCCTCGCTGGAGGAGACCAACGCGGACCCCGCGGCGTTCGTCCGGCGGATGACCAACAACGGCACCGCGCTCCCGCCGTCCTCGGTCAACGCGCAGGCCTGGAACCTCAGCGACACCCCCGCTCGCGGCCAGCGGTCGATGTACCGCACCAGCCCGGCCGGGTTCACCCTCGTGGTCACCGGCAACGCCACCTGGGCCGAACTGCGCCAGCTCGCCGCCTCCCTCCGCCCCATCTGACCGGCCCGCCGCGGTCAGATGGGGTAGCGGGTGGGTTCGGTGGTGTAGGTCCGCCCGGCCGGGGTGGTCCACCGGAAGGTCCCGTCGGGAAGCTGGTCCACCTGCCACCTGGGGCGCTGCTTGAGCCGGTGATCATGCCGGCACTTCGGGCCCGTGTTACACAGGCACGTGCGTCCGCCCGCCTCGTAGGGGATGTTGTGCTCGTGATCGGACTGGGCGGCCGGCCTGCGGCATACCGGGCTGGTGCAGGTGGCGTGCCGGACCTGGGACAGGTGCCGCAGCTTCGCTCCGGGGTCGTGGCCCCGGCTTTCGAACCGGTGGTCGCACGGGTCGGTGGTCAGCGATTCCAGGGTGATGATCAGGTCCGGCCCACCGCCAGGGATCCGCAGCCGCCAGGCGCCAAACCCGCTCGGCGGGCCGTCCCGGCTGGCTGGGGTAAACGAGAACCCGGCCCCGCCCGGCGGCCCCGGGCCCGCGCGGTTCCTCTGGCTCTTCGGCTCGGGCCGGGCGCAGCCATGCCCGACGGCGTGCCCCTGCTCGTCGGTCACCGTCACGCACCACGTCGTCTTCGGGTTCCGTGCGGCGGCGTCAGCCAGGTCCCGGGCCAGCCACGGGTCGACCGGGCCCAGCCCGGACAGCTCGCCGGGCCGGTCCGCCCGGTCGGCCAGGGTGGGCAGCGGGACGGTCAGGGTGACGCGCCCGGCGAACCCGCCCGGGGCCGGGGCGGGCGTGGTGTCCTGGCCCGGGCCGGGGCGGGAGTCTTTGCCCAAGAGCAGGTCCAGGTAGGCGCGGGCGCGCAGCTCGTCCATGCCGCCCTCCAGCCCCGCCTTCTTCAGCTCGCCGGCCCACCAGCAGATCCGCTGATCCGCGGCCAGCACCTCGTCCGGCGGCAGCTCGCGGCCCATCAGGGCGGCATTGCCGGAGTCCTCGGCCCACCGCTCCACCCGCGCGAACCTCGCCGCGGTCTCGCGGCGCTGCCTGGCCTTCTCCGGGGCGGCCTCCATGACGGCGCGCGCGATCGCGGCGCGCAGCCCGCCCGGCGTCAGCCGCCCGGCCCGGTCCAGCACCTCCTGCTCGGCCGCGCGGGCCTCGGCCTCATCGAGCAGGCCGGTCGCGGCGGCGATGATCCGGGCCTTGCCCAGGCTCAGCACGCCGTCCAGCAGCGCGGCCTTCGTGCCGGGCAGGTGGCTGTCCAGGCGGCTGCCCGTGCCCATCAGCTCACCGGCCCGGTCCCGGGACTCCCCGAGCGCGTTCGCGACCTGGTCCGCGGTGAACTCCGCGTCCTCCGGGGCAGGGTTGCGGCGGTCCAGCTCCGCGACGACGGCCAGCTTACGCGCGGCGGCGTGGGCCTCGACCCGGTCCCACGCGCACAGCACGCCGACCAGCTCGGCCTCGGAGATGCCATCGAACCGATCCTCATCGCCCACGGCGGCATCGGCGGCGACCGCGAGGCCCGCGCAGCCCGGCAGTATGTCCAGCGGCATCCCCGGCCCGAACCCCGCCGCCGGGCTGGCCGACTCGCCGGGAAACACTCGCGCCGACCCCGGTTGCCCCGGCCCGCGCCGCCCGGTGCTGGCGGCCTCCACGGCGAGCAGTTCATCGGCGGCCGCCTCACGGATTCCAGTCAGCTCCTCCGCGGTCAGCGGCTCGAAGTCCTCGTCCTCCTCCGGTTCGGGCGGCTCCTCATGCTCGCGGGCCCGGTCCCGCCATGTCTCCCGTTCCGGATCGCGGTCCAGCCAGGCGAGATCCTCGTCCCGCCAGGGGTCCGCAGGAACCGGCGACGGAGGCATGAATCACCACCCGTTCGGAAGGAAGATTGTTATCAAATATAATAGCGAATTCATTTCATGATCACCAGTGCATTAGCCATTAAATACGAGATTTTAATAAAGAAGCACATGTGGTTGATGCGGCATGAGAGTCGGGGGCGACGCGGATGGCGGTGCGGGCGTCGGGGGGCGCGCGGGCTATCCAGGCCGAGCCGCCGTGTCCTTGTCTGTGTCGGGGCGTGGCTTCGGTACCGGCGCCTCGGCGGGCGGTGGGACCTCGCCTGGTGTCCGCGGGGTCCTGGCCGGCTCCGCGCCGGGCCGCCGGTCGTCGAAGGTCACCTCGATGTGCTGCTCCGGGCGCCGCTGGTTCTGCAGCGCCAGCAGGGCCATGCTGGCCCGGTCCGCCTCGGTCAGCGGCGGCTGGACGATGGTCCGCGGCCAGA
>WNGL01000190.1_pt1 | contig 68863 bp, 70 predicted proteins | sample 5400591 | NCBI WGS metagenome assembly WNGL01 (sample SAMN13153377, study PRJNA577476) | soil metagenome | isolation source: 80 cm soil or saprolite under Garry oak tree replicate 1 | place: USA:California | collected 2016-06-15 | reverse complement strand
CCCCGCATATATCCACGCCTCGCTGCTGGTGAACCTCGGCTCCCCCACCCCGGCGACCGTCGAGCGCTCGGTGGCGACCCTGCGCCACGCGTTGGCCCGCGGCCGGGCGATCGGCGCCGCGGGCGTGGTGTTCCACGCCGGCCAGGCGGTCGATCCGGCGCACTTCGAGGCGGCTCTGCGGCAGGTGCGGGAGGCGCTGCTGCCGCTGCTCGACGAGACCGTCTCGGTCGGCGGCCCGCAGCTGCTCGTCGAGCCGAGCGCCGGCGGCGGCCGGTGCCTGGCGGCCCGCATCGAAGACCTTGGCCCGTACCTCGACGCCGTGCAGCGGCATCCCGCGCTGGGCGTCTGCTTCGACACCTGCCACGTCTGGGCCGCCGGGCACGACCTCGCCGCGCCGGGCGGGATGGCCGCGGCGCTGGACGCCGTGGTGGACGTGGGCGGGCCGGGGCGGCTGCGACTGGTACACGCCAATGACTCGAAGGACGGCTGCGGCTCCCGCCGCGACCGGCACGAGAACGTCGGCGCCGGTACCCTCGGCCCGGCGCCGTTCGCCGAACTGCTGGCCCATCCGGCGACCACGGGCGTGCCGGTGATCGTCGAGACGCCGAGCGAGAGCAGCGCCGGTACCGGTCACGCGCGCGACATCGCCACGCTGACCGGGCTAGCCTCGGCGACGTGACCGGGGACTCCTACACCGACCGGACCGTGCTGACCACCGAGGCGTACGCGGACCCGACCCGGCTGACCGCCCGGTACTCGCTGTACCGGTACCGCACGCCGGAGCTTGACCTCGCGGGTACCGCTGTCGAGCTGCTCCGCGATGCGGCCGGGCCGGTGCTCGACGTCGGTTGCGGGCCGGGCCGGTACGTCACCGCGCTGCGCGCCGACCGTCCACAGCGGACGGTCATCGCGGCGGACCTCTCCTTCGGCATGGCGGACGTCGCGGGCCGGCCGGCACTCGTCGCGGACGTCGGGGCGCTGCCGGTGGCTGACCGCTCCTGCGGTGCGGTACTAGCGATGCACATGCTCTACCACGCGCCCGATCCGGAGGCCGGGGTACGGGAACTGGCCCGGGTCATGGCGCCGGGCGGCACGGTGCTCATCAGCACCAACGCCGCCGACGACAAGGCCGGCCTGTACGCCCTGTGCGCCGCCGCCACGGACGACGTCCCCGGTGCGCCGGTCTGGGACCGGGACGTCAACCGCCGGTTCGGGCTGGACACCGCCGAAGCCGTCGCCCGCCGGTACTTCGCCGCCGTCGACCCGATCGACCTGACCGGCGACGTCGTCCTCACCGATCCCGCACCGGCTGTCGCATTCGCCGCCTCCACCCGCTCGTGGCAGCCCGGCGACCCGTTCAGCCGGGTCCTCCACCGGATCCACGAGCGGGTCGCCGACGCGATCGCGGCGGACGGCACCTTCCGGTTCGGTACCCACCTCGGGTTCCTGGTGTGTCGATGAGCCCGCCGGACGGGGAACCCCCGGCCCCCCGCCGGCCGGGCTGGGGCTGCCTGATCGCCGCGGTCGTCTCCGCCATCGGCCTGATCGTCCTGGTCGTTCTCGCGACGCGGGTACTCGGCAGCGCGCTGGACGGGGTGCAGATCCGATGAACGTGGTACCAGTGACACCTGGGCGCTTCGAAGACCTCGTGACGCTCTTCAGACCCGACGGAGCCAACAGCGGCTGCTGGTGCATGTGGTGGCGGGTACCGGCGAAGGAGTGGTCGGCCAACGGCAACGCGGGCAACCGGGCCGCCCACGCGGGCGCGGTCGGACGGGCGAACGGTGTATCGAGTCATTCGACCCTTGTTCGAACGGGGCTGGCCAGCCTCAATCCCACGTTCCACCTCCGCAAGCTCGACGGCGGCAGCCTGTTCGACCATTACCTGGGTAGCTTTGAGCGGGTGTGGGCGACTGCCATGCCATGGCTGGGAACGGAGATCTGAACGTGGGACGAGTCGAGTACCTCAACGATCCGACCGCGCCCAACCCGAACAGCCTCGTCCCCGCCTGCGGCACGCTCGCCGTCAACGGCAAAGGTGAGATCCTGTTGCAGCGCCGCCTCGACACCGGGCAATGGGCGCTGCCGATGGGCAAGCAGGAACTCGGCGAGACGCCCAGCCAATGCGCGATCCGGGAAACCCTTGAGGAGACCGGAGTCCTCGTCGAGATCACCGGAATCGTCGGCATCTACTCTGACCCGGGCCACATAGTGGCGTACACCGATGGCGAGGTCCGGCAGGAGTACGAGGTAACCCTCCTCGCGCGGCCGGTCAGCGGTACCCCCGCCGCCAACGATGAGGCCAGCGAAGCCGGCTGGTTCCACCCGGACAAGCTCGCCGAACTGGACATCCATCCCACGATGCGCCGCCAGATCGACGACTACCTGGCCGGCCGAGCACCGCGCGTCGACTGACGTCAGCAACTACATTCACCTGCCCATTGCCTCTTCGCCGGCGCCGGGTTCCGGGAGCCCTCCCGCCCCCGGCACCGGGCAAGCGGGTGGTCATGCGCCGTTGAAGATCCCGGTCAGCACGTCGATCGCGTCGTCGATCCCGGCGTCGTCGACGTCGAGGTGGGTGAGCAGCCGGCCGCGCCGGGGGCCGAGCACTGAGACCAGAACGCCGCGCTCGCGTGCCGCGGCGGCCAGCGCCGCAGCGTCCACAGTGGACTTGGTGAGGTCGAGCGCGACGATGTTCGTCCGTACCCGCGTCGCGTCCACCACGCCGAACGGTGCCAGCGCCTCGGCCAGCCGCTTCGCCCGCCGGTGGTCGTCGGCGAGCCGGTCGAGGTGATGGGTCAGCGCGTAGTCCCCGGCCGCCGCGACCACCCCGACCTGCCGCATCCCGCCGCCGAGCCGCTTGCGGATCAGCCGGGCCCGCTCGATCCGCTCGGCGCTTCCGATGACCAGCGAGCCGATCGGCGCGCCGAGCCCCTTGGACAGGCACACCGACAGCGTGTCGAACAGCCGGCCGTAGGTTGAAAGCGGTACGCCGTCGGCGATGTGCGCGTGCCAGATCCGGGCGCCGTCGCAGTGCAGGAACAGCCCGGCCGAGTCCGCGACCCGGCGCAGTCCCTCCACTGTGGACAATGGCAGGACCGCGCCGCCGCCCCGGTTGTGGGTCTGCTCGACGGCGATCGCACGGGTCGGTACCGCGTGGTACCCGGCCGGCCGGACCATCGCGGCGACCGCGTCCACGTCCAGGTCGGCCGCTACCGCCGGCCAGGTGCGGGTGGAGATCCCGCCGAGCGCGGCGGCCGCTCCGCTCTCGTAGGTCACGATGTGCGCGTCGGCGTCGCAGAGCAACTCCTCCCCCGGGGGTACCACCAGTTGCACGCCGATCTGGTTGGCCATCGAGCCGGTCGGGGTGAACAGCGCCGCCTCGTGCCCGAACAGGGCGGCCACCCGCTCCTGCAACGCGTTGACGGTCGGGTCCTCGGCGTAGACGTCGTCGCCGACCTCGGCCGCCGCCATCGCGGCCCGCATCCCCTCGGTGGGCCGGGTAACGGTGTCCGAACGAAGATCAACCACGGAGCATCTCCGCGACGAGGAAGGCCAGCTCCAGCGACTGCTGCGTGTTGAGCCGCGGGTCGCACGCCGTCTCGTACCGGCTGGGCAGGTGGACGTCCTCGATGGCCTGCGCGCCGCCGAGGCATTCGGTCACGTCCTCCCCGGTCAGCTCCACGTGCAGGCCGCCCGGGTGGGTCTCCAGCTCCCGGTGCACCTCGAAGTACCCGAGCACCTCGTCGACGATCCGGTCGAAGTGTCGCGTCTTGTAGCCGTTGGACGACTCGTGCGTGTTGCCGTGCATCGGGTCGCATTGCCAGACCACCTTGTGCCCGGCGGCGGTCACCTTCTCGACGATCGGCGGCAGTGCCTCGCGCACCTTGGTGTTGCCCATCCGGCTCACCAGCGTCAGCCGGCCCGGTACGTTGTCCGGGTTGAGCCGCTCGCACAGCTCCAGCGCGATCTCCGGCGTCGCCGAGGCGCTGAGCTTCACACCGACCGGGTTGACGATGCGGGAGGCGAAGTCGATGTGCGCGCCGTCGAGCTGGCGGGTGCGGTCGCCGATCCACAGGAAGTGCCCGGACAGGCCGTAGGGGCGCCAGCCGTCGACGACCCGGGTGAGGGACCGGTCGTACTCCAGCGCCAGCGCCTCGTGCGAGCAGTACAGGGTGACCGTGCGCAGCGCCTCGTTATCGGTCATCCCGCAGGCGCGGATGAACGCCAGCGTCCGGTCGATCTCCCGGGCGATCGCCTCGTACCGCTCGCCGGCCGGCGAAGACCGCACGAAGTCCTTGTTCCAGTCGTGTACCGCGTGCAGGTCGGCCAGGCCGCCGCCGAGGTACGCCCGGAGCATGTTCATCGCGGCGGCGGCGTTGGCGTACGCGCGGATCATCCGCTGCGGGTCGGCCACCCGGGCCGCGGGCGTCGGCTCCAGCGAATTGATCATGTCGCCGCGGTAGCAGGGCAGGCCGAACGCGTCGAGTGGGCTGGACCGCGGCTTGGTGTACTGGCCGGCCACCCGGGAGACCTTGACCACCGGCAGCGAGGCGCCGTAGGTGAGCACGACCGCCATCTGCAGCAGCGTGCGCGCGTTGGCGATCAGGTGCCCCTCGGTGTTGTCCGCGAATGTCTCGGCGCAGTCGCCGCCCTGCAACAGGAAGGCCCGGCCCTCGCTGACCAGGGCCAGCCGGGCGCGCAGCTCGTCGACCTCATACGGGGCGACGATCGGCGGAACCGTGTTGAGCACGCCGCAGACGTGGGCGACCTCGTCGAGGTCCTCCCACGGGGGTACCTGGGCGCGCGGCAGCCCGCGCCAGTGGTCGAGCCCGAGATCGTCACCTTCGGGTGGGTCGTTGACCGGGCGGCCGATTTCCAGGCCCGGATTTCGGATCTGATGCCACTCGTGGCGCATGGCGCCTAGCGTACGGCGGCCGTGCGACCGCCCCGTCACCTGGTTCGGGGTCGCGCTGGGCCTCGCGATGCTGATCCGCAAGCGGACCGCGCAGCGGGACTGGGGCACGCTGGTGGACGCGACCACAGTCACCGCCGGCCTGGGCCTGCTCGCCTGGATCTTCATGATCCGGACGAGCTGGTCGCCCGCGCCGACACCGGGTTGTACGCCGCCAGGCAGGGCGGCCGCAACCGGATCACGCCGGCCGAGCCGGCCACCGGTCGCGCCCTGACCTGACCCCTCGTCACTCGTTGGGCAGGGCGTGCACCTGCCCAACCTGTCGACCTACCGGCTGTACCGGGTGGTCGAGGACAGCCCGGTCTGGGGCGTCACCGTCCCCGGCCTGCGGGTCGCGTACTACCGGCGCGGAGTGCGGGCCACCGCCGGGCTGTACACGTACCAAGGCGTGGAGATCTTCGTCGCGTGGGGGTACCTCGACGAGCGGCACTGCCGCTTCCACGCCTTCCGGGGTCCTGACGGCGACTGGGAACCGCCCCAGCCGGGCTGTCCCCGGGTACGCGCCCAGCCGGGAGGGGGGCTGGTGCTGCGTACCCGGAACGGAGCTCGCAGGCTGGCGCCGGCCGGCCCGGTTGGCCCGGCTGGCTCAGTCGGCCCGGCCGGCTCAGTCGGCCCGGCCGGCTCAGTCGGCGCGGGCGGAGACCGGCGCCGCCTCGGCCGCCCGGGCGGACCGGCGGACCGCGGCCAGGCAGAAGCCGGTCAGCACGAGCGCGCCGGCGAACGTGGCGGCATGGACCACCGGGTTCACGGCGGGTACGAAGCCGATCACCGCCACCGGGACCTGGACGACCGCGACCAGCGCCAGGAGGACCGCGCGGCGCTGCCCGCCCCAGAAGTACGCGGTCCACAGCGGGGCGGTGGCGACGGCGAGGGTGAGCACGTCCAGGACGGCGTGGACGTACGGGTTGTGCACGTTGTTGTGGAAGAACGCCACGGGCGGGGCGGCCATGTGATACTCCCTAACGTCCCGAACCAATTACCGATAGTTAGACGGTAGGTGCAAACCAGTCCATGACGGAAGTCATGAACGACTGAATGAACCCGTTAGAGTTGCTGTTCGGCTATCTCCCGCGCCCGGTCCCGGGCCGCCTCCAGGGCAGCGAGCAGGGCAGCCCGTACCCCGTGGTTCTCCAGTTCGCGGATCGCGTTGATGGTGGTACCCGCCGGTGAGGTCACCGCCTCGCGCAGCTTCACCGGGTGCTCCCCGGAGTCGCGCAGCATGACCGCCGACCCGATCGCGGTCTGCACGATCAGGTCGTGCGCGACCTGCCGGGGCAGGCCGAGCAGGATCCCGGCGTCGGTCATCGCCTCCACCAGGAAGTAGAAGTACGCCGGCCCGGAGCCGGACAACGCCGTCACCGCGTCCTGCTGGGACTCCGGTACCCGGATCGTCCGGCCGAGCGGGGCGAACATCTCCTCGGCGAGGGCCAGGTGCGCAGCGGTCGCGAACGGCCCGGCCGAGATCGCCGTCATCGCCTCGTCGACGAGTGCCGGCGTGTTGGTCATGACGCGCACGACCGGCGCGCCCTCCGGCAGCCACTTGGCGAAGAACGACGTCGGCAGGCCGGCGCAGAGCGAGACCACGAGCTTGCCGGCCGGTACCTTCGGGCCGAGGTCGGCCAGCAGCGCCGCGGCGTCCTGCGGCTTGACGGCGACCGCCAGGACGTCCGCGTCCGTGACGGCCGCCTCGTTGTCCACCACCCGGATCCCGTACCGCGTGGCCAGCTCCTCGGCCCGCTCCGGGCGCCGGGCGGTGGCGAGCAGCCGGTCGGCCGCCCAGCCCGACCGCAGCAGCCCGGACAGGAGCACCTCGCCGATCTTGCCGGCGCCGATGACGGCGACGGTGTGCATGGGACCCCTCCCGGGAATCAGCTACCGAAGAAGACCTCGGCCTCGGTGTACCGCTCCAACGGTACGGTCTTCAGCTCGCGGGTCGCGTCGGCCAGTGGTACGCGCACGATGTCGGTACCGCGCAGGGCGACCATCCGGCCGAAGTCGCCCTCGTGCACCGCGTCGATCGCCTGCAGGCCGAAGCGGGTCGCCAGGACCCGGTCGAACGCCGTCGGGGTACCGCCACGCTGGATGTGCCCGAGCACGACGGTACGGGCCTCCTTGCCGGTCTTCTGTTGCAGTTGGTCGGCCAGCCACTGGCCGATCCCGCCGAGCCGGACGTGCCCGAACGCGTCCAGCTCCCCGTTGGCCAGGCTCATCTGCCCGTCCAGCGGCTGCGCGCCCTCGGCGACCACGACGATCGGCGAGTACTGCGTCTGGAACCGCTTCTCCACGTACCCGGCCACCTGGTCCACGTCGAACTGCCGCTCCGGCAGCAGGATCACGTTGGCGCCGCCGGCGATGCCCGCGTGCAGCGCGATCCAGCCGGCGTGCCGGCCCATCACCTCGACGACCAGGGTGCGGTGGTGGCTCTCGGCGGTCGTGTGGAGCCGGTCGATCGCCTCCATCGCGATGTTCACGGCGGTGTCGAAGCCGAAGGTGTAGTCGGTCGCACCCAGGTCGTTGTCGATCGTCTTCGGTACCCCGACCACGTTGACGCCCAGCTCGTCCAGCTTGGTCGCCACCCCGAGGGTGTCCTCGCCGCCGATCGCGACCAGCGCGTCGATCCCCCGCTCGGCGAGGTTGCTCTTGATCCGCTCGACGCCGCCGTCGATCTTGAAGGGATTGGTCCGGGACGAGCCGAGGATCGTGCCCCCGCGGGGCAGGATGCCCCGTACCTCGGCGACGCCGAGCGGGCGCGTCACCCCGTCCAGCGGGCCCCGCCAACCGTCCCGGAAGCCCACCAACTCGTGACCGTACGTGGTAACCCCCTTGCGTACCACCGCCCGGATCACCGCGTTCAGGCCGGGGCAGTCGCCGCCGCCCGTCAGCACACCGATACGCATTGCTGCTCGTCCTCCCATGTCGGGTCGTGAGATCGCGGCCGATCCGATGCCCCGGGGCCACCCTCAAGCGCCGCCCTACTGGTCCGGCCCAAGTGCCAGCCCACGACGGCGGCACTGCCGGCCCGGGGCGGGCCGCAACTGCGCACTGTAGTCCCCCGGTCAGCCGCCGGCCAGCACAGGGCCGGCTGGTTCGCGCGCTCAGCCCTGCAGGACGTGCCAGCGTGCCAGGTTGTGCCGGGCGTCCACGAGCGCGTCGTGCCGGCCGGTGGCGTCGGGCAGCGGCGGCCGGCCCCGGTCGTCCCAGAGCTGGCGCAGGTCCTTGGTGAACCGGGGAATCTCCCGGGGCAGGGCGGTCATCGGGCCCCAGAGCTGGGCGAGCGCCACGTGGTCGTACGCGGCGTACCAGGCCCACAGCTCAAGCTCCTCCCCCGGCCGTCCGCGCACCGGCCCGACGAGGAAGCTGTACAGGTCGTCGCGCAGCCGCTCCCGGGACCGCCACACCGGGTCGCCCGGCGACGGCAGCTTGTCCAGCACGTTGCGGCGTACCCAGGGCACCGCGCGGGAGTCGTCGAACTCGGTCGACACCGCGTAGAACTCGCGCCCGTGCTCGTCGACCACGCCGATCGAGACCAGGTCGACCGTCCGGCCGTCCTCGATGAACTCGCAGTCGTAGAAATACCGATACGTCATTGCGGCACATAATGCCATTACTGTCTGCCGGTATGACGTTCTCGATCGTGGCGCGGTCGGCTGACGGCCGGGCCTTCGGAGTCGCCGTCGCCAGCAAGTTCCTCGCCGTCGGCGCCGCGGTACCCGCCGCGGAGGCGGATGTCGGCGCGCTGGCCACCCAGTCGTACGCCAACCTCGCCTTCCGGCCGCAGGGCCTGGCCCTGCTCCGGACCGGGGTGGCCGCCGCCGACGTGGTGGCCGGGCTCACCGCGGACGACCCGGGCCGGGCACAGCGGCAGCTCGGCGTGGTGGCCGCGACCGGGGAGGGCGCGACCTACACCGGCGACGGGTGCCACGACTGGACCGGTGGGCTGGTCGGGGACGGGTACGCGATCCAGGGCAACATCCTCGCCGGCGAGCAGGTGGTGGCGGAGATGGAGCGGGCGTGGCTGGACAGCGACCCGGGCGCACCGCTCGGACGCCGGCTGCTCGCCGCGCTCGCCGCCGGGGACCGGGCCGGTGGCGACCGGCGCGGCCGGCAGAGCGCCGCGCTGCTGGTGGTCGCCCGGAGGCAGGGCTACGGGGGTACCTCCGACGTCGTCAACGACCTGCGGGTGGACGACCACGCCGACCCGGTACCGGAGCTGGGGCGGCTGCTCGACCTGCACGGGCTCTACTTCGACAAGCCGGACCCGGCGGCGCTGCTGCAACTGACCGGCGAGCTGGCCGACGAGGTCGCCGGCCGGCTGGATCGGCTCGGGTACCGCGACGCCGACCTGGACACCGCGCTCGCCGCCTGGGCCGGCGTGGAGAACCTCGAGGAGCGCCTGCTACCCGGCCGGATCGACCCGTCGGTTCTGAAACACCTGCGGCAGGCTTAGTTAGCCGGCCTTCTCCAGCGCTTCCCGGGCAGCGTCCAGGGCAGTCCAGCCGGCGGCCACGGCGCCGGTGGTGCCCGCCGCGGCGACCCGCCGGGCTGCCGCGTCCGCGCGCTCGGCCAGCCAGTACCGCAGCAGGACGGGCAGGGCCGCCTCGGTCTCGTCGGCGCCGACCGGGCCGGCGGCGAGGTACCCGTCGACCAGCTCCGCGGCCACCCCGAGCCCTCCCGCGTACCCGACGGCGGCGGCCAGGTCGTAGACGAGCGGCCCGGTCGCCGCGGCCCGCCAGTCGACGAGCCCGGTGCGCCCGGTGTCCGGATCGATCCGGAACAGGTCCGGGGCCGGGTCGCCGTGCAGGACGCCGTAGGTGAGCTGGTCGGTCACGGTCAACCGGGTCACCGCGCCGAGGGCGGCCGCCACCGCCGGGCGCAGCCACGCCGCCACGGACAGGTGCGCGCCCTCCCCGTTGAGCCAGGTCAGCCGGGTCAGGCGCGGGTGCCTGAAGCCGGTGAGGGCCCGGTGAGCCGCGCCGAGCAGGTCGCCCCACCACTGCTGGTCGAGCGGGTCGGCGGGGTCCAGCGGGCGGCCGGGTACGTCACGGACCACCGCGAGCACGCCGCCTGGGACCGGTACCGTGAACCCGCCGTCCACGGCCCGGACCGGCTCGCCGGCCGGGAACCCCGTGCCCGCCAGATGCTCGGCGACGGCCAGCCCGGCCAGCAGCCGGGAGTGTTCGGCAGCGGGCGTCACCGTCACAAGGAGCGGGTGCCCGCCGGCCTCGACCCGCCAGCGACCCTCGGACAGTGCGGCACAACCCTGGATGGTCTGGTGCCACTGGGTCCGGAGAACGGACCGGATCTGCTGGTCCGTGGCCACGAGGCAGGGTACCCCAGAACGGGCGTTTGCCGTTATCAACCCGCGATCCCCCGAACCGCCGTACCGTTCCCTGCCTCTACCAGCTAGCCTGCGAAGGCGGCGGCTGGTGGCGCGTTCACCAGCCGAATACGGGGGTGTACACGCCGCGCCAGCGGCGCAAGGATCTATCCAGGGGTTGAGCTGCGTAGTTCGACCGGGTTTCGCCTTGGGGAGGGTGGGCTTGTGGAGGGACGGCTGCCGGATCCCGGCGATGCGCTGACAGGCGTGGAGATGTTTACCGCTCTTGAGCCGGAGGTGCGGCAGCGGGTTATCGCGGCGGCGGTACCCCGGACCTACCGGAAGGGCCAGCTGCTGTTCGTCGAGAACGACCCCGGGGAGTCGCTGATCGTCCTGCGGCGCGGGGCGGTCGCGGTGTTCCGGACGTCGCCGACGGGCGAGCGGGCCGTACTCAGCGTGGCACGGCCGCCGGACGTGCTCGGCGAGGTCTCGCTGCTCGACGCCGGCCCCCGGTCGGCCTCGGCGGAGGCGATCGAGGACTGCACGGCGCTCGCGCTGTCGCGGGGGGCGTTCATCGAGCTGGTACACGCCAATTCCCGCATCCTGGATGCGGTGATGCGCTCGCTGGGCTCGCTGGTCCGGCGGTTGACCGACCAGAACGCCGACTTCGTGTTCCTGGACCTGCCCGGCCGGGTCGCCAAGACGCTGGTCCGGCTGGCCGGGGACAGCCAGGCGCCGATGGTCACCATCGAGCTGAACCAGAGCCAGCTCGCCGAGATGGCCGGCGGCTCCCGGCAGAGCGTGAACCAGGCGATCGGCTCGTTCGCCAACCGCGGCTGGCTGCGCACCGAGGGCCGCCGGATCGTGGTCACCGACCTCGCCGCGCTGCGCCGCCGGGCCGGCATGCCGGCCTGACCAGCACGGCGGCAGCGGTCGGCCGTAACGGACCGGTGGTCGGCCGTAGCGGACCGGCGCGGCGCCGGCCCGCTACGGCCGCGTAGGTCAGGACTCGCCGGTATCCGCGTCCGGCGCGTCGGCATCGTCGGTACCCTCGCCCTCGGGCTCGTCGCCGGGACCGACCCAACGCTCCTCTTCGGGGCTGCCCGGTCCGACCCAACCAGGTCGGTCGATCTCTTCCGAGTTCTCCACTACGCCCTGCTCCTCCAGCTCAGCGAGCGTCACGATGTCGATGTCGACGAGGTCGCCGGCACCGTGGACCGCGCCGTTCGGTTCGGCCCAGTCCGTCGCGAGACGTACGTACACTCTCGCGCATCCCTTCGCTCGCAGTTGTCTAGCGCCTTTCGCCTAATCGGTACCCAAAGGCGAGTGCGACTGTAGTCCGCCGCGAGGGAAGATGTGGTGTGCTGTCGGCTTCTGGGCACCTCGGTTCGGCCCGTGGTGGGCCGGTCGCGATACTGGACGCCGGCCGCACGCTCATCGATCTGGGGAGACGGGATCACGTATACGTGTCCGAACTGTAGTCGGGCCGCCAACGCGGGTGACCGGTTCTGCGGCGGTTGCGGGGCCCCGCTGCGACCGACCTGTGTCCACTGTGGACGGACGTACGAGGTGGGCACGGCCTTCTGCACCAACTGTGGCAACTCGCTGACCGAGCCGCCGGCGTTGAGCCAGGAGGACCGGCGCCGGGTCAGCGTGCTGTTCCTGGACATGGTGTGGTTCACCACGTACGCCGAGCGGGCCGACCCCGAGCAGGTACGCAGCATCCAGAACGAGTACTTCACCACGGCGCGCCGGGCGGTGCGGCAGTACGGCGGCGTGGTCGAGAAGTACATCGGTGACGCGGTGATGGCACTGTTCGGCGCGCCCGTCGCGACTGAGAACGACCCGCTGCGCTGCGTACGCGCGGGGCTGGAGATCCAGCGGATGCTGCCACGCCAGGCCCGGATCGCGGCCGCCGGGCTCGGCTTCCGGGTCGGGATCGCGAGCGGCGAGGCGCTGGTCGACCTGTCCGCGGCGCGCGACGGCGGCCAGGCGATCGTCGCCGGCGACGTGGTCAACACGGCGGCCCGGCTGCAGGCGCTCGCCCCGCCCGGTGGCGTGTACCTCGACGAGGACACCTACAAGGCGGTCCGCAGCGACGTCGACTGCATCGAGCAGGAGCCGGTGACCCTGCGCGGCCGCTCGGTACGAAGCCGGGTGTGGCTGGCCGGGGCGCCCCGCCACCACCGGCCCGGCGAACTGAGCGCGGAGCCGACGCCGATGGTGGACCGGGAGCACGAGCGCGGCATGCTGATCACCGCGCTGCACCGCACGGTCCGCACCCGGGTACCGCAACTGGTCACCATCTTCGGCGCGCCGGGCATCGGCAAGAGCCGGCTGATCCGGGAGCTGGCCCGGCACGCGGCCGCCATCACCGACGAGCCGGTGTGCTGGCGGGTCGGGCACTGCCCGCCCTTCGGCGAGAACGTGACCTACGCCGCCCTGGCCGACATCGTCAAGGCCGAGGCCTCGATCCTCGACTCCGACGACGAGGCCACCGCCCGGCTGCGGATCAACGGCGCGGTCAGCGAGCTGACCACCGGTGACGACGGCGGGCGCCTGGCCGACGCGCTGGGCCCGCTGGTCGGCCTGCCCGGTGCCGGTCTGGCGCCGATGGAGACCGAACAGGCGTGGCGGCGGTTCATCCTCGCCATGGCGGCCCACCAGCCGACCGTGCTGGTGTTCGAGGACATGCACTGGGCCGACGAGGCCATGCTGCGGTTCGTCGAGATGCTCGGCGGGTCGGCGCGGGGCCTGCCGCTGCTGATGATCTGCACCGCCCGGCCGGAGCTGCGCGAGCAGCACCCGAGCTGGACCGGCACGATCACCGGTACCATCTCGATCTCGCTCCCGCCGCTGCGGGACAGCGACATCAGCACCATGTACTCGCTGATGTTCGGCCAGCGCACGGTTACCCCGGACGAGCTCGTTGAGCTGGCCGACGGCAACCCGCTGTACGCCCAGGAGTACGTGCGGATGCTGCTGGAGGGCGGAATCCTGCGCCCGGCCGGCGCGCAATGGGCGCTCAAGGCCGGCGAGCCGCCACCCATGCCGGACAACGTCCAGGCGGTCATCGCCAACCGGTTGGACCTGCTCGACCCCGCCGACCGCGCGATCCTGCAGGCCGCCGCCGTGGTGGGGCGGCAGTTCTGGCCGGGCGCGGTCGCCGCGGCGGTCGGGCAGCCGGTCGACAGCGTCGAATGGGCGCTGCGCCGGCTGGAGCAGCGCGACCTGATCCAGGAACAGCCGGCATCGACGATGGCGGGGCAGCTGGAGTACCGGTTCCGGCACATCCTCGTCCGCGACGTCTGCTACCAGCGGCTGCCGCGCGCCGAGCGGGTACTGCGGCACCAGCGGACCGCCGACTGGCTGGAGACGGTCGCGGAAGGGCGGCAGACCGACCTCGCCGAGGTGCTGGCGAACCACCGGTGGGCGTCCCACGAGATCGCCCGTACGCTCGGCGAGGACCCGGCTCCGTACGCGCCGGCGGCGCGCGAGGCGATGTACCGGGCGGCCTGCCGGGCGTACGCGCTGCACGCCCTGACCACCGCGGCCGAGTGGGTCGACCGGGCGCGCGGCCTGCACCTGCCGGCCGACCCGACGCTGGAGCTGTTCGCCGCGGAACTGGCCTTCTACCGCGACGGCGACGCGTTCCTGCGCGACGGCGGGACGGTGCGGCTGACCGACCTGGCCGAGGAGCTGGGCAAGGCCGGCGACCTGGCCGGCGCGGCCAAGGGCTGGACGTTGCTGGGTACCGCCGCCTGGAGCCGCGCCGACCGGCCGGCCGCGCTGCACTACCTGGACCGGGCGGTGGAGCTGTTCGACGCGCTGCCCGACACGGCGGAGAAGGCGAACGCGCTGCTGGAGCTGGCCCGGTCGCACATGCTCAACTTCGAGCTGGAGCCGACCATCCTCGCCGCGGACGCGGCGGCGGAGATGGCCGAGCGGCTCGGGCTGGCCGAGGTGCACGCCAGCGCCACGATCACCGTGGCCACCGCCCGGTACGTGGCCGGCGAACCGGACGCGTACGGCCAGCTCGCCGACATCGCCGAGCACTGCCGGCGACACCAGCTGTCCAGCTGCCGGCGCGCCCTGCAGAACCTGGCCTGGACGTTGCTGGAGGAGGGCGACATCGAGGGCTCCAAGCGGCTGCTCGACGAGCTGCGCGGGCTCGACCTCGCCAGCGGGCACGGCCTGGCCACCAGTTTCGCCGACGACGCCGGGCGCAGCTACTTCGACGGCAACTGGGCGGCGGCGATCGCGGCCGCCACTGCCTCGGTCAACCGGCCGACGGCCGAATGGGACCTGCACGTCGTACCGCAGTCGGCGTGGCTGCGCGCGTTGCGCGGCGAGCCGGTCGGGCCGGACGAGGTCGAGCGGGCCGTCGCGGCCGCCAAGCGCGGCGGCTTCCACCGGGTACTGCTCTCGACGCTCGCGCACACGGCGCTGTACCACGCGGTACGTGGCGAGCGGGCCGAAGCCGCGGCCGCGCTGCGCGAGCTGGAGGTGGATTGGCTGACCACCCGGATGATCGCGTTCGGTGAGTGGACTTCCGCAGCGGCCGCGGCGGCGGTGCTGCTGGACGCCGAGGACGCCGCCCGGGTACGCGCGATGCTCAAGCGCAGTCCACGCGAAACGCCCTGGGTGTCGGCCGCGATGGCGACGCTGGAGGGGCGCATCACCGGCGACCCGACCTGCCATCTGGAGGCCGCCGAGGCGTACGCCGGGATCGGCAACGCCAGCAACCGGATCCTCGCGCTCGCGGCGGCGGCCCGCGCTCTCATGGCGGCCGGTGAGCCGGACCGCGCCGAACACGTCATCGCAGAGGTGGCGGAGTTCGCCGTCCGCAACGGCGCCCGCGGCCTGCTCGACGGCCTCCCCGCCCCGGCCGCGCCGGCCCCGGAGCCGGCGTAGCAAGTCAGGCCGCGATCGGCTCCTCCGCCGCGACCTGCTTCTTCGCCTGCTGCGCCTTGACCTTCTGCGCGTACACGTCGACGTACTCGCGACCGGACAGCTCCATGAGCTCGTACATGATCTCGTCGGTGACCGCCCGCTCGATGAACCGGTCCCCGGCCATCCCGGCGTACCGGGAGAAATCCATCGGCGCGCCGAACCGGATCCGGACCCGCCTGATCTTGGGCAGCACCCGGCCGAGCGGCTGGATCTCGTCGGAGTTGAGCATCACCACCGGGATGACCTGCGCGCCGCTCTCCAGGGCCAGCCGGGCCACCCCGGTCTTGCCGCGGTAGAGCCGCCCGTCGGGCGAGCGGGTGCCCTCGGGGTAGATGCCGAAAAGCTTGCCCTCGCGCAGCACGCGCAGGCCGGTCTCGATCGCCGCCTGGGCCGCCCGGCCACCGGCCCGGTCCACCGGGATCGTCCCGGTACCGACGAAGAACAACTTGGTCAGGAAGCCCTTGAGGCCCCGGCCGGTGAAGTACTCCGCCTTTGCGACGAAGGTCACCTTCCGCTTGACCATGAGCGGCATGAAGATCGAGTCGGAGAACGACAGGTGATTGCTGGCGATGATCGCGGGTCCGTGCTGGGGCACGTGCTCCCGGCCCTCCACGATCGGCCGGAAGATCAGTCTCAGCCAGGGGCCGAGCAGCAGGTACTTGAGCAGGTTGTACAGCACACTGTCCCTTCCGCTGCCCCGCGCCGAGCGTGCCCGCCAGTCGGCACTGAGCCTACGGAGCCGGCGGTACCCGCCACAACGGACTCCCGCAACTGGCTGCTCCCGTGTCACGATTCATCGGAGGCTCCGGCGAGCGGGTCGGAGCGCGGGTACGCGAGGAGGGCGCGGTGACCTCGGGCGGCGCCCGCCGGGGACGGCGGGACAACGGACTTGTCGCCGCCGTGTACGCCGCGGCCGGCGACGTCGACCCGCGCGTCGGCGAGCACCTCCTCGACGTCCTCGCGGTCCGGGGTATCGCCGCTTACCTGCAGCCGGCGTCCGACCTGCACCCGGTCACCCGGACCACCACGCTGCCGGCCCGCCCGACCGACCGGCTGTTCGTCGACCGGGAGCACCTGGACACCGCCCGTGGCTTCCTCGCCCAGCTCGCCGAGGAGGCGCCGCCCGCCGCACCCGACATCGACGAGGCGTTCGCCGGCATCGTGGCCGGCTACGACACCGCCACTCCGGCGACCTGGCCGGCGGCCGAGGATCTCGACGACGAGACCGCCGTCGGGCCTGAGCCCGACGGCGGGCCTGAGCCCACCCCTGGGCGGCTCAAGCGCTGGCGGGGCAGCACGATCAACCCGATGGCCAACTTCCGCGACGACCTGGTGGCCGCCGAGGACGAGGAGGACGACGAGGGGTACGTCCCGCCGCCACCGCCGCCGCTGCCGCGGGTCTCGCTGGTCACGGTCGGCGCCGTCGTCGGGATCGTGGCCGGGTTCGTGCTGTTCTTCAACCCGGAGCTGCTACCGATCTCCGACGCTGCGGCGCTGGTCATCGGCTTCGGGCTGATCCTCGGCGGGTTCGGCACGCTGGTCTGGCGGCTGCGCTCTGGCGATGACGACGACGACTGGGATCCCGACGACGGGGCGGTCGTCTGACGCGCGTTCCTCCCGGCCGGCTCAACTCTTCTCCAGCCAGTCCAGGATGGCGTCGATGGGCTCGGTCCACCGGGCGTCGAGCATCAGGTCGTGACCCGTGCCGGGGAACAGCAGCGGCGCGCCGCCGTACCGGCTCGCCGCGCGGGCCAGCGCGGACTGCGGTACGAGCCGGTCGTCCGGACTGCCGACGACCAGGACCGGCGGGTCACCGACCGGCGGTTCGGGGGTACCGGCGACCAGCAACCCCCACTGCGCGCGGGCGGGCGCGCGGCCGAGCCGGTCGACGTAGCCGCGCGCCACCGAGGTCGGCAGTTCCCGGCTGAACAGCTGTCGCCGCCGGGGCCGCAGCCGGGTCAGCGGGTTGCGGACCGCCATCCGCGGACCGCCCATGATCGGCGAGACGAGGACCCCGGCCCGGGCCGGGTACCGGGCCAGCGCGCGGGCCACCACGAGACCCGCGGCGCCGTGCCCGACCAGTACCGCCTGCCGGGGTAGCCCGGCGGCGACCTGGACCACGTCGTGCACGTACGCCCGCAGGCCGGTCTTCGGCGCGGTCCCGCTGGACCCGTGCCCGCGCAGGCTCATCGCGTACGCCGGGAAGCCCCGCTCGGCGGTGCGCTCCAGCCAGTGCTCGGCGAACGCCCACGCACCGTGGCCGAACCCGGGGACGAACAGCACCGGCGGCCGGCGCTCGTCGACCTCGGGGACGGCGCGCAGCACCTCCCGGCGTACCGGCGGCGGCGGGAACGCCCACTCCCGGGACCGGACCACCTTGGTCATCGGACCACCTTGGTCATCGGGCCGCCTCCAGTTCGTCCAGCACGTGCTGCAGGGCGCGCAGGTACAGGACGTGGTTGACCTCGAACCAGTGCCGGGTCGAATCAGCGACCTTCGCCCGGGTGAAACGCTGGTCGGGCGCGCCGGCGATGCTCGTCCAGAAGGTGGCCGCGCGGGACGGGTCGGCCGCGCGCAGCTGCAGCCACCGGGCGAACGCCACCGACTGCCAGTGCGCGATCGGCAGGATGCCGCCGTCCGGCTGGACCAGCCCGGCGACGAACAGCGTCGGGTGCTGGCGGGAGAACGCGTGCAGGTGCAGGTGCGGGCGGCCGTCGCCGTCGGCGGCGACCAGCTGCGGGGCGAGGAACTCGAACCGCGGCAGGTACCCGGTCGCCAGGATCACCAGATCCGGCTCGATCTCCCGGTCGTCGCGCAGCACCACCGAGTACCGGTCGAAGCGGGCCACCTCGCCGACCGGCTCCAGGTCGCCGTGCCCGACGTGGTACACGAGCTGGCTGTTGACGATCGGGTGGGTCTCGTAGAGCTTGTGGTCGGGCTTCGGCAGCCCGAACCGGGTCAGGTCGCCGACCGCCCGGCGCACCTCCCGCTGACCGACCCACTGCCGTAGGCGCAGCGGCAGGCGCAGCATCGCGACGAGATCGTTGACCTGGTCGGTCGGGCGGCCGAACAGGTACTTCGGGGTGTACCAGTACCCGCGCCGGGTGGAGTGCCAGCAGCGGGACGCCTGCTGCGCGGCCTCGACCGCGATGTCGCAGCCGGTGTTGCCGCCGCCGATCACGAGGACCCGGCGCCCGCGCAGTTGGGCCGGATCCTTGTAGGCGCTCGCGTGGATCACGTCGCCGCGGTACCCGGACAGGCCGTCGTAGCCGGGCAGCTTCGGCGACCAGTGGTGCCCGTTGGCGACGACCACCGCCGCGTACCGGGAGGTGCGCTCGCGCTGCCCGACCCGCGTGGTCACATCCCAGTACCCGGTCGCCGGTTCGCCGGCCGGCACCACCCGGACCACCTCGGTACCGAACCAGATGTGCTCGCGTAGCCCGAAGTGCTCGGCGTAGCGCTCCAGGTATGCGTGGACCTTGGTGTGGTGCGGGTAGTCCGGCCAGTCGTCGGGCATCGGAAAGTCCGGGTACTGGCTGCCCGGCTTCGACGAGATCAGGTGCGTGCTCGCGTACACCGGGCTGCGGGTGTGGCGCCAGTTCCACAGCCCGCCGACGCCGGTCTCCCGCTCGTAGCAGTCCACCGCGAAGCCGTGCTCGCGCAGGTTCTTGACCGCCGCCAGGCCACTCGCGCCGGCGCCGATGACGCACACCGCCTCGTTCCGGTCATCGCCCGGCGGCCCACCGCGCCAGGTCGCCGTGGCTCCGGTCGCCCATCCGGAGTCGTGGTCCACCCGCATTCTCCCCACGTCGCAACCGGATCGGCTGGGTCATCTTCGCGACTTCGGGAGTGGTTTGTCCACCCCCGCTACTCCGGCAGGGTCAAGTCCGCCACGACCGGCAGGTGGTCGCTGGCCCGCCGCGCGGCCGGCGAGTCGGCGACCCGGCAGCCGGTGACCGCGATCCGCGGATCGACCAGGATCGCGTCGATCCGCTGGTCCGGGGCGCCCGCCGGGAAGGTGGCGCCGGGCGCCGGCCCGCCGGGCGCGGCCGCCGCGTCGACCAGGCCGCCGTCGGCGAGCAGGCGCCAGGCCGGCCCGCCCGGCCGCTCGTTCAGGTCGATGCCGAGGACCACCGGCGCGTCGAGGTCGGCGAGCGCCTTCTGGAGCAGCTGCGCCTGGGCCGGGCGCTCGGCCGGGTCGGTCGCCAGATGCGACCCGGCGACCACGAACGGCCCGTCCGCCACCCGGCACCGGGCGAACGCCGCGCCGCGCAGATGCCGGCCGGGCGTCAGCGGATACCGCAGCGCCCAGGTCTCCACCGTCCGTACCCGCAGCGCGGTCAGGATCACGTTGCCCAGCGAGTCCGCGCCGCCGGTCACGTACACGAGGCCGAGGTCGTGGGCGAGGTGGGCGTTGCGGGTACGCCAGCGCAACCGGCGCGGCGCCTCCTGGAGGATCAGCACGTCCGGGTCGAGGTCGCCGACCACCTCGGCGAGCGCGGCCCGGTCGTCGCGTAGCCCGTGCACGTTGTACGAGACGACGCGCACCGCTCACAACCTCCGGGCCAGGTCGGCCGCGCCGACGACACCAGCGGTGTTGCCCAGCAGCGCGCCGCGGATCTCGCCGACCGGCAGCCGGCCCCGCTGCGCGAGGATCTCCGGGAACGCCGCCCGGGCCGGCTTGAGCAGCAGGTCGCCCGCGTCGATGACGCCACCGCCGACCACGAGCACCTGCGGGTCGACGATCTGCACCAGGTCGGCCAGCGCCAGCGCCAGCCAGTGCCCGACCTCGCGGAACGCGTCCAGCGCGGCCGGGTCGCCGCCGCGTGCGGCGCTGGTGACCATCGGGCCGGTGATCGCGGCGGGATCGCCACCGGCCAGGGCCAGCAGCGCCATCGCCCGCTCGGAGTCCTGCTCGGCGGTGGCCCGCGCGAACCGCGCCAGCGCCTTCCCGCTCGCGTACTGCTCGATGCAGCCCCGCTTGCCGCACCCGCACGGGTGGCCGTCCGGTACCGCGGTCACGTGACCCAGCTCGCCGGCGATGCCGTGCGCCCCCCGGACCAGTTCGCCACCGATGATCAGCGCGCCACCGATGCCGGTACCGACGGTGAACATCACCATCGACTCGGTCGCGTCGGCCGCGGCGCCGAACTGGAACTCCGCCCACGCCGCGACGTTGGCGTCGTTCTCCACCACCACCGGTACCGTCACGTGCCGCGCGACCTCCTCGCGCAGCGGCTCGTTGCGCCACGCCAGGTTCGGCGCGAACAGTACGGTCGAGCGCTTGGCGTCGATCCACCCGGCCGCCCCGATCCCCACCGCCTCGACCTCGTGCGTGGCGGTCAGCTCCTGGATCACTTCGACGATCCGGTCCAGCGTGTCCGACACGTCAGTTGCCGGCGTCTGCCGACGCGCCCGGGCAAGCACCCGCCCGTCCTCGTCGACCACCCCGCCGAGCACCTTCGAACCGCCGATGTCGACGCCCAGCGTCAACCCCACGCCCTGCTCTCCCTCCACCTGCCGCCCAACGCCGCCGTGCCGGACCCGCCTCAGGTCGGCGCCTCGTCGGGGGGCGGCGCCGTGGTCGCCGCGCGCCACGGATCCTCACTGCCGTCGGCCGGCGGCGGGTGGTCGGTCGCCGCGCGCCAGGTGGGCCCGCTGTCCCGCGGCCGCGGCGGCGGCTCGGCGCGGGGCCGGGCCGGCGGGCTGTTGAACGCCCGCAGGATCGCCGCGATCCCGTTCGCGACGTCGGTCGCCCCACTGGCCACCCGCAGCGCGAACTCCGGACTCGGGTCGCGCAGCGCCGCGATCCCCCGGCACACCGGGCACACGCGGCACTCGGGGGTCGACGGTGCCGGGTCGTCACTCGAAGCCCGGGAGCCGGCACTGTCGTAGGTGGCGATGTGCTCGCCGCCGAGGAAGCGCTCGGCCAGCCCGGCCAGCGGCGAGTCCTTACCGGCGCCGCGCAGCGCGAACGAGGCGGCCGCGAGGGCCGCGGAGACCAGGCGCTCGGCCTCCTCCCGGATGTCCTTTCCGTCGGCCATGGCGGCTCAGCCCTCCACCCGGCGCTTGAGCTCGCGGAGCGCGGTATCCATGATTATCTTTTCTGCCTTGCGCTTGAACATGCCCAGCATCGCGATCGCCAGCTCGACCGCGAGCGTATATGTGACCGTCGAGGTGCCGTCCTCCTGCTCCTCGATGTCGTACGAGCCGTCCTGCGCCTTCTGGATCCGGGACGGGGTAACCAGATGCCACTCGATGCGGGAGAGGTCCTCGGCGTAGTCGTACCCCAGCGTGTACTCGTCCTGGAGCATGCCGGCGTCGAGCACGAAGCGCACCCGACTGGCGTACCCGTCCTCGTACTCCTCGACCACCTCGACCCGCTTGGCGGCCGACACCCATTCGGGGTACCTCGCGAAGTCGCAGATGACCTCGGCGATCCGCGCCCGCGGGGCCGCGACCGTGATGGACTGCGTGGAGGTCTCCGCCATGGTGGGCAGGCTACCCCGTAGAAACGCCGGGCTGGACGACACCCGGCCGGTTGCCTGACGCTGGGGCGGTAGCGCCGGGTAGGTTGCGCTTGACGCGAAGGACAGGGAAGGACAGGAGACAGGCGTGCAGGAGTTCTCCGTACCGCCCAGGGTCGACGTCGGCGACGACGCGAACCTGACCGACCTGGTCTGGGACAACGCGTCCGCGGCCCCGGACACGGTACAGTTCGCCCGGCGCGGCGCCGACGGCTGGCGCGACGTCACCAGCGCGGAGTTCCACGCCGAGGTGGTCCAGCTGGCCCGCGGCCTGATCGCGGCCGGCATCGAGTCCGGCGACCGGGTCGCGCTGATGAGCAAGACCCGCTACGAGTGGACGCTGGCCGACTTCGCCATCTGGGCAGCCGGCGGGGTCACCGTGCCGATCTACGAGACGTCCAGCGCCGAGCAGGTCGAGTGGATCCTGTCCGACTCCGGCGCGGTTGGCTGCATCGTGGAGACCGGCCGGCACGCCGAAACCGTGGCCGGGATCCGGGAGCGGGTACCGGCGCTGCGCGAGGTCTGGCACATCGAGTCCGGTGACCTTGACCGCGTAGCCGGTTCCGGTGCGGAGGTACCGGCCGAACAGGTCGAGGAGCGCCGGCGGCAGAGCCGGGCCGACGACCTCGCGACCGTCATCTACACGTCCGGTACCACCGGGCGGCCCAAGGGCTGCATGCTCACCCACCGCAACCTGTACTCCAACGCCGCCAACTCGGTCGCCGCGATCCCGGAGCTGTTCCACGAGGGCGCGACGACCCTGCTGTTCCTCCCGCTGGCCCACTCGTTCGCCCGGCTGATCCAGAACGCCGTGATCCGCGCCCGCTGCCGGATGGGCCACGCTTCCGACGTCAAGAACCTCGTGGCCGACCTCGCCGGGTTCCAGCCCACATTCATCCTCGCGGTACCCCGGATCTTCGAGAAGGTCTACAACACCGCCCGGCAGCGGGCACACGCCGACGGCCGGGGCGCGATCTTCGACCGGGCCGAGGGGGTGGCCGTGGCCTACAGCGAGGCCCTCGACAGCCGTGGCGGTCCGGGCCTGTTGCTGCGGCTGGAGCACGCGCTGCTCGACCGGCTGGTGTACCACCGGCTGCGCGCCGCGCTCGGCGGCCGGTGCCGGTACGTGATCTCGGGCGGGGCGCCGCTGGGCAAGCGGCTCGGGCACTTCTTCCGCGGCATCGGCGTGACGATCCTGGAGGGCTACGGCCTGACCGAGACCGCCCCGGCGGTCACCGGCAACCTGCCCAGCGCCACCCGGATGGGTACCGTCGGCCGGCCGCAGCCCGGCGTCACCGTCCGGATCACCGACGACGGCGAGATCCTCGTTCAGGGCGACCTGGTGTTCAAGGGGTACTGGAACAACCCCGAGGCGACCGCCGAGGTGCTCGACGGCGAAGGCTGGTTCCACACCGGCGACCTCGGCGAGCTGGACGACGACGGGTACCTGCGGATCACCGGCCGGAAGAAGGAGATCATCGTCACGGCCGGGGGGAAGAACGTGGCCCCCGCCGTGCTCGAAGACCGGCTGCGCGCCCATCCCCTGGTCAGCCAGTGCCTCGTCGTCGGTGACGGGCAGCCGTTCATCGCCGCGCTGGTGACCATCGACGAGGAGGTGTGGCCGAAGTGGCTGGCGAGCAACGCCAAGTCCGCCGGGTCGAGCGTGGCCGACCTGCGGGAGGACGACGACCTGCGCAAGGAGATCCAGCAGGGGGTCGACGACGCCAACCTCGCGGTGTCCCGCGCCGAGGCCATCCGGGTCTTCCGGATCCTGCCACGGGACTGGTCCGAGGAGACCGGCGAGATCACCCCGTCCCTGAAGGTCAAGCGCAACGTGGTGTTCAAGCGGTACGCCGATGAGATCGCGGCCATCTACGGCTGACCGGCCGGGCGCCGAGACCGACCGCCGGGGCGGTTGGTGGCCCGGCCCGCACCCCGCGGCCGTCGCCGCCCGGGTGATCCTGCTCGTACTGGTCGCCAGCCTGAGCGTGTACGCCACCGAGCAGGCGTCCTACGCGCTCTGGGCGGTCCTGCTCGCGGTCGCCGCCGTCCCCGCTGTGCTGGCTCCGCAGCACCGCGTCATCGGGCCGCTGACCCGGTTCGCCGAGGTGATCATCACCGGGCTTGCCGCGGACGCGGTCGTGACCCACGCGGCACCGGGCAACGAGCTGTTCCGGGGCGGTGGGGCGGCCGGCGCCGTCCTGCCCTACCTGCTGATCCCGGTCGTCGCGGCCGCGCTGTACCGGCGGCGCCTGGAAACCGGGATCCTGCTCGGCACGGCGACCGCGCTGCTCGTCGGCCTGGCCGTGTTCGACGTCCGGCTGGACCGCGGCGCCTACCTGGTGGTGACGTTCGAGTGGCTGCTGTTCAGCGCGCTCGCCGCGGCGGTCACCGACGCCCTGCAGCGCACCATCCAGGACCGGCGGGACCGCCCGCAGCCCTACGCCGAGGCGACCCGTCTGCTGACCCAGCTGCGCAGCGTGGCCCGGCAGCTGCCCGGCGCCACGCTGGACCCCGGCGGCCTGGCCGAGCACCTGATCGAGGAGGTGCGCGCGGTGGCCCGGGTGGACCGCGGGGCGGTGCTGTCCGCCGGCGGCGGATCGCGGCTGGTCGTGATCGCCCAGATGGGCGTGGACCACATCGACTGGGAGACCGGGCTCGACTCCGACTCCGCGATCGCCGACGCGTGGGCCAGCCAGCAGCCGCAGACGGTGAACCGCTCGCAGGCCCGCTCGCGCCCCGGCGGCGAGGTGTGCGCGCTGGTCGTACCGCTGGTGGCTGGGGTACGCACCGTCGGTCTGCTGGCCGTCGAGGCGGACACGCTCGGTGCGTACCCGCCCGGGATCGCCGCGCGGATCAGCGGCCTCGCGGCACCGGCGGCACTGCGGCTGGAGGCCGCGCTGCTCTTCGACGAGGTGCGCTCGCTCGCGACCAACGAGGAACGGCAGCGGCTGGCCCGGGAGATCCACGACGGCGTGGCGCAGGAGCTGGTGATGGTCGGGTACGGCATCGACAACGCGCTGGCCGTCATGCCCGAGGAGGCCGGCGACGCGTCCAACGAGCTGCGCGTACTGCGCAACGAGGTGACCCGGGTGATCACCGAGCTGCGGCTGTCCCTGTTCGAGCTGCGCAGCGAGGTCGACCGCCACGGCGGGCTCACCGCGGCCATCGCCGAGTATGCGCGTACCGTCGGCGCCTCGGCGGGGCTGCGGGTACACATGTCGCTGGACGAGTCGACCGCCCGGCTGCCGACCGCGGTCGAGGCGGAACTGCTGCGGATCGCCCAGGAGGCGATCACCAACGCGCGCAAGCACGCCGGCGCGGCGAACCTCTGGGTCACCTGTGCGGTGGATCCCCCATTCGCCCAGATCGAAGTGTCGGATGACGGTCAGGGCATTACGGATCAGCGACCTGAAGGGCGCTACGGTCTTGCAATCATGGCGGAAAGGGCGGAACGTATCCGTGGCCGCCTTGAGATTACGCCCCGTAACCCGAACGGTACGCGTGTTGCGGTGCTCTTGGGTACCTCGCCCCGACGGGGTACGTTGTCTGCACCAGAAGGGAAGAACACCGGGTATGTCCACTAGTGCCACGCCGACGACCCGCACCAAGGTGCTGCTCGTCGATGACCACGACCTCATCCGTAAGGGCTTGCGCCACGCGTTCGAGCGGGACCGGCAGTTCGAGGTGGTCGGCGAGGCCGCCACCGCCGCTGAAGCCGTCCGGCAGGCCGGCGCCCTCCAGCCCGATGTCGTGATCATGGATCTGCGGCTGCCCGATGGCAGCGGCCTGGAGGCGACCCGGGCGCTCCGGAAGACCAGCAACACCATGGGCATCGTGGTGTTGACCATGTACGCCGGCGACGACCAGCTCTTCGGCGCCCTTGAGGCCGGCGCCAGCGCGTTCGTACCGAAGACGGCCCCGGCCGACGAGGTCGTCGCCGCCGCCCGCCACGCGGCCAGCGCGCCCAGCGCGTTCACCGCCGCCGATCTCGCCGAGGCGATGAAGCGCCGGCTGGCCCCGAGCGGCCCGCAGCTGTCCCCGCGCGAGGGTCAGGTGCTGCGGCTGCTCGCCGACGGGATGAGCGTGGCCGGCATCGCCAAGCAGCTGTTCGTCAGCGAGTCCACGGCGAAGACGCACATCTCGAAGCTGTACGAGAAGCTGGGCGCGGCCAACCGGGCTCAGGCGCTGATGACGGCGCTGCGGCTGGGCCTGCTCGAAGCGCCGGACGCGCCGAAGTTCTGACCTGTCCTAGGCGCCCGGCGCCGGTACCCGCGACGGGATCGGGCGGCGGCGGAGCCGCCGCCACGCCAGGTACACCTCGCAACCCAGGCAGAGCCCGAATGCCGCGTTGAGGAACGCCGCCAGCAGCGCGAAGGCGGTGAACACCAGGCCGAGCACGGGTGCGCCCAGGAGGTACCCGGCTGCCGCGACAACGATGAAGGCCAGCCCGACGGCCTGCGCGAACCGGACCGGCGCGGCCGGTTCCAGCTCGGTCGGGCGGGGCAGCCGGGGCGCCAGGAGTGCCCGGTAGACCAGCCCGTACGGCGAGTACCGGGGCGCGAGCGCGGCCACGCCGAACACCGCTGCCTGCGCGAGCGCCAGCCAGCCGGCGGAGAAGATCAGGATGAACACCAGTACCACGCTGGTGACCGCAGCGGCGAACCGCGGGCCGCGGGGATCGAGCAGCATGACGAACCTCCGGTGGTGACGCGGGCTGACGGGAACGGACTCGTCAGCCGCGACACAGGGAGGCGGCGAGCCGGCACAGGTCCACCGTGCGGCGCCGGGTCAGCAACAGCCGGATCATCGCGCGGCTCCGGCCGGCAGCAGCGGCGCGATGGCCGCGATGACGCGCGCCTTGCTGGGGGTACCCGAGGCGCGGTGCACGATCGCGCCGGACGCGTCGACGACGAGCACCGTCGGGGTGCGCCAGATGCCCAGCCGCCGTACCGCGTCCAGGTGCTGTTGGGCGTCGACCTCGACGTGCCGTACCCCGGTGAACCGCTCCGCCACCGCGGCGCACACCTGCCGCGTCGCCCGGCACGGCGCGCAGAACGCGGACGAGAACTGCACCAGCGTGACCGGGGTACCGTCGACCACGCCGAGATCGCTCAGATCGGCCGGTACGGCGGGCGCGACCTCGCGGAGCCGGCCGTTGCGGCGCCGCCACCACAGTCCGGCCACGGTACCGGCGGCGAGAATGCCGAGCGCGGTCAGCAGGCCAGCCGTCATGCCTCCCACGATGCCACGGCGATCGATGCCTGGCCATTGCTTCCCACGTGGCGCCGCCCACCCCCCGCGCCACCCGCGCTCAGTCCCGGGCGGCCAGTAGCGCGGCCATCCGGTCGGCCTGGGTGTCCCAGCGCCACTCCGCCTCGACCCAGGCCCGGCCGGCCGCGCCCATCCGGCGGGCGAGGTCGCGGTCGGCCAGCAGCGTGACGAGCCGGTCGGCAAGGGCGTCGACGTCGCGCCCGTCGACGAGGTAGCCGGTCTCGCCGTCCAGTACCGCGTCCGGCGAGCCGCCCGAGTCGCCCGCCACGACCGGCAGGCCGGTCGCCGAAGCCTCCAGGAACACGATTCCGAGCCCTTCCACGTCCAACCCGCCCCGCCTGGTCCGGCACGGCATCGCGAATACGTCGCCAGCGGCGTAGTGGGCGGGCAACTCGGCCCACGGTACCGAGCCCGTGAAGATCACCGGCTGGTCGCCCGCGAGACGGCGGAGCCGGTCGCGGTCCGGGCCGCCGCTCACGAGCAGCAGGGCGGCGTCGGGGACGTGGCGCCGGACCGCTGGCAGCGCGCGGATGAGCGCGTCCTGCCCCTTGCGGGCGACCAGGCGGGCGACGCAGACGATCACCGGCCGTTCGGACAACCCGTACCGGCGACGTACCGCGCTCCCGTCCACGTCCGGGTGGTAGGCATCGGTGTCCACGCCGGGCGCCAGCCGGCGCAGTTCGGTGCGCCCGTGCAGGACCCGGTCGAGCCGGATCCGGAAGTACTCCCCCAGGTAGGTCACCACGTCCACGCCGTCGCCGATGCGCCGCAGCAGGCTGCGCGCGCCGGGAAGGGCCGCCCACCCGGCCTCGTGCCCGTGGGTCTGCGCCACCGCCCGGCGTATCCCCGCCCGGCGCCGTAGCCCGGCCGCGAGCAGGCCGAGCGGGGCGGCCGCGCCGAACCAGACGGTGTCGCAGCCGTGCGACCGGGCCAGCTCCGCCGCCCGGCGCGCGACGGCCGGCGTGGGCAGCAGCATGCCGGTCTCCTCGCGGACCACCTCGAACGGCTGGTCGGCGTCGAACTTCGCGGCTCCGTTCCAGGTCGAGGCGTAGACCACGAGCGAACCGGGCGGCTGCCGCAGCGCGAGGTTGTGGACGAACTGCTGGATGCCGCCCGGCCGAGGCGGAAAGTCGTTGGTCACCAGGAGCGTCCGAGTCATTGCATTCCCCGTTCGCTTCGTTCGCTTCGCTGCGCGCCCCGTGCGACGTCTTCCCTCGGCCCCGCGCACCGACCACGTCGGCGCGTTGCCTCGTGAGCCAGCACTTGGGCTGGCTCAGCAAGGCGGCGTTCGTCAGTCCACACGCCGCGGCGCTCCGCCGCGCTCACCGCAGTCCCCGGGCGTACGCGCGGGCTGCCGCCATCCGCTCGACGGTTGCCGGATGGCTGGCGAACAGCACGTGCTCCAGCCGCGGCGGGTCGGGATCGGCAAGGTTCACGGTGGCGAGCCGGGCCTCCATCATCTCGAACGTCGCCGGGTCGTCGGTCAGCCCGAGGGAATGCGCGTCAGCGCGCGCCTCGATCCGCCGGGACAGCGCGTTCTGGGCCGGTTCGGCGACCAGGCCGGCGAGCGCCGCCAGGGCGAGGAGCAGCCCGATCGACCGGGGTTCGCCGACGCTGTCCGCCCCGGCGAGGTGCAGCAGTGCACTCCAGGCACCCACCAGGTACACCGCGATGACCGCACCGGCGGTGCCGAGCGCACCGAGGACGGTACCGGTGACCACGTCCCGGTCCTTCGCGTGGCCGAGTTCGTGGGCCACCACGCTTTCCAACTCGGCGGGGTCGGCCTGCTTCAGCAGGGTGTCGTAGACAACGATCCGCCGGGTCGGGCCGAGCCCGGAAACATAGGCATTGACCGCGCGGGTGCGCCGCGACGCGTCGGCGACCAGGACGTCCCGGACCGGTACCCGGTCGCGCTCGGCGAGGTTGACCAGCGCCACGCGCAGCGGCCCGTCGGGCATCGGGCTGAACTTGTTGAAGATCGGCTCGACCAGGACCGGGAACACGAAGGACAGCAGGACGGTCAGCGCCGCCGCGCCCAGCGCCGCCCAGACCCACCACCAGTCCCCCGCATACCGGGCGACCGTGTAGAACCCGAGCAGCGCGACCGCCCCGAGTACCGCGCCGACCGCGTACCCCTTGAGCACATCGACCAGCCAGCCGCGCCAACTGCGGGTGGACAGCCCGTACCGGCGCATGACGACCTCCCGCCACGCGGCCAGCGGCAGCGTCACCAACCCGGCGAGGAAGACGACGGCCAGCCCACCGAGTACCGCCCGGACCGCCCAGTGCCCGCCGACCGCCGCGACGATCCGCGCGCCGAGCGGGGTCAGCCCGAGCAGCAGCACGACGACCAGGGAGAGAGCGCGGGCGGCGTACCCCGGCGGCCGCAGCGCCCGATGGAACGCGCGCCCGCGGGCGACCGCCTCGGCGGGCAGCGACGCCAGCGCCGCCCGCTGATCAGCCACAGGAGCCGGCGGGCGCCGCTTCGGCATCCGCACGAGCATCACCGCTGCGGCCACGATGACCAGGACAACGAGCACGATCGCGGCGGACAGGCGAGGCGTCACCAGAGCATCCTAGGCAGCGTCATCCTAGGCAGCGCGCCGCGGCCCGGCCGGCCGCCGTGGTACCAGCCGCAGCCGCGGTACCACCCCCGCGTCGGCGAGGACCGCGAGCGCCCGGCGCTCCTCCTCGTCCAGCTCCACGCCCTCCGGCGGGGCACCGAGCATCACGCTGACCACGCAGCCGCCGCAGGCGCGACCGCGAACGGCGCAGTTCTCACAGTCGATAAGCATGTCACCCACGGTAGGGGTGGGGTATGACAGGAACGTCAGACCCGGCCCAGCCGGCGCAGCAGGGTCGAGGAGTTCAGCGGATAGGCGCCGTGCCGCCGTACCCCGTCGGCGACCTCCCGGTCGGAGGAGATCACGATGATCGGGCGCCCGGCCGGTTCGGCCCGGACCAGCCGCCTGATCAGCTCGTCGGCGGTCTCCCCCTTGTGCGAGAAGAGCACCCGTACCCCCCGTGGCGTGGGCGGCAGCCCTACCACCCGCTCGGCACCGTCGAAGACCGCCGTGATCTCGGCCCGGGTCTGCGCGGCCAGCCCGCCCAGCCCGCTGACCAGCCGGGTGCGCTGCTGTTCGAGCGGGATCTCCGGGAACCCGGTCTTCGTCACGTTGTACCCGTCCACGATCAGGTGGGCCTTGGGCAGGGCGAGCAGCTGGTCCAGCCGGGCCGGGTCGTCGGCGTCCAGCGCGCGGGCGGCACCGACCTCCGCGCCCGGTCGCCCGGCGTTCTCGGCCGCCACCACGTCGGCCGGCAGCAGGCTCGACGGCTCCAGCGCGAGCTCCCGGCGCAGCCCGACCGCGGCCTGCCCGATGGTCTCCAGCAGCAGCCACAGGCGCGCGTCGTCGACCTGGCGGGCCTCCTTGGCACTCTGCCGGCTGGCACCCGCGCTCGCCTCGGCCTCGGCCAGCCGGGCGCGCACCCGGCGCATCTCGGCGTCGTGATCGGACAGCGCCCGGTTCAGCCGCCCCTTCTCGGTGGTGACCAGCTCGCTGGCCCGCTTCTCCCGGGCCTGCGCCTCCCGCAGGCCGCGGTTAAGCGTCCGGTTCTCCTCGCGCAGGCCGGCCGCCTCCTCGCGCAGCCGGGCCAGCTCGTCGCGCAGCTTGTCGGCCTCGACCCGGGCCACCGCCCGGTCGTGCTCGGCGCGCGCGACCCGCTGCTCGGCGTCGCGCAGCAGCTCGGTGACGGCGGCGCTCTCCGCCTCGGCACGCACCACCTCGCCGGCCGCGCCGACCAGGTCCAGCCAGCCCGACGGCCGGGACAGATAGGCCAGCGCGGCCACCTCGACCGGGTCGGCCGCCGCGGGGCATGCGCCGTCGCGGACCGCAGCGCCGAGCTCGCCGGCCTCCTCCAGGACCCGTCCGGCAACCCGCTGCCGGAAAACCAGGTCCCCGGCGAGCTGAGTGGCGATCGCCGTACCGGCCAGCCGGGCCCGGCGGTTGGGCGCGAACTTGGCCACCCGACGCAGGGGTACCGGCAGCTCATCGCCGGGCAGCCCGGTCAGCGCGGCGGCCGCCAGCGCGATCACCCGCTGGCGGACAGGCTCGGGCAAAATGGGCTCAAGCAGGCCCCCCGGATCCTCCGCCGGTGGGCGGGTCTCGTCGGGTACCTGCGCTGACACGAGTCCAGTGTCGCAGAGTGGACTGTCATACCCCACTCATACGGTTCACCCGTGCAGCTATACGTCCAACAGACGTTCGACCAGTTGCTCGACGACCCGCTGGCGCGCTCGCTGCGGGAGACGACGTTCGTGGTGGTCGACCTGGAGACCACCGGAGGTGCCCCGGAGGGGTGCGGGATCACCGAGATCGGCGCGGTCAAGATCTGCGGCGGGGAGGAGCTGGCCGAGTTCGCGACGCTGGTCAACCCCGGGCAGCCGGTACCGCCGTACATCACCGTGCTGACCGGGATCACCGAGGCGATGCTGCTGCCCGCGCCGCCCCTTCCCGAGGTACTGCCGGCGTTCCTGGAGTTCGCCCGTGACGCGGTGTGGGTCGCCCACAACGCGCCGTACGACGTGGGCTTCCTGCGCGCGGCGTGCGGCCGGCTGGGCTACCCGTGGCCGGCGCCGAAGGTCCTCGACACCGCCGCGCTGGCCCGGCGGGCGCTGACCCGCGACGAGGTACCCGACCGGCGGCTCGCCACGCTGGCCGGCCACTTCCTTACCCGGACCCCGACGCACCGGGCGCTGGACGACGCCCGTGCCACGGTGGACGTGCTGCACGCGCTGTTCGGCCGGCTAGGCAGCTTCAAGATCTTCACGCTGGGCGACGCAATCGAGTTCGCCAAGGCGGTCAGCCCGGAGCAGCGGCGCAAGCGCCACCTCGCCGAGGGGCTGCCCGACGTCCCCGGGGTGTACGTGTTCCGCGCCGCCGACGACCGGGCGCTCTACGTCGGCAAGAGCGGCGCGATCGCGACCAGGGTGAAGTCGTACTTCACCGCGGCGGAGAAGCGGGCGCGGATCTCGGAGATGCTCGCCGCGGCGCAGCGGGTCGAGGCGATCGAGTGCGCGCACGCGCTGGAGGCGGAGGTACGCGAGCTGCGGCTGATCGCGGCACACAAGCCGCCGTACAACCGGCGGTCGAAGTTCCCCGAGCGCCACCACTGGCTGAAGCTCACGGTCGAGGCGTACCCGCGGCTCTCGGTCGTCCGGCAGCTCACCGGCGACGGCGCGACCTACCTCGGCCCGTTCGGATCCACGCGGGCGGCCGAGCTGGCGGCCGCCGCGCTCTACGACGCGCTGCCGCTGCGCCAGTGCACGGCGAAGCTGTCGCCGCGCACCCCGTCGCCGGCCTGCGCCCTGGCCGAGCTGGGCCGCTGTCCGGCACCCTGCGAACACCGGATCTCCGTCGCCGACTACGAGCACGGGGCGGCCGAGCCGTTCCGGGCGGCCGCGCTGGCCGATCCCGGCCCGGTCGTGCAGCGGCTCCTGGAGCGGATCGCCGCCTACGCCAGCCGGGACCGGTACGAGGAGGCGGCCGTGGTGCGCGGCCGGCTCAGCGCGCTGTTGCGGGCGACGATCCGGATGCAGCGGCTGCACTCGCTGACTGCGATCGCCGAGCTGGTGGCCGCCCGGCCGGCCGCGGCCGGCGGCTGGGAGCTGGCCGTGGTACGGCACGGACGGCTGGCGGCAGCCGGGGTGTCCCCGCCGGGTACCCATCCGCGACCGGTGATAGAGGTGCTGCTGGCGAGCGCCGAGACGGTCCGACCCGGGCCGGGGCCCACGCCGTGCGCGAGCGCGGAGGAGACCGAGCGGGTACTGGCCTGGCTTGAGCGCGACGGCACCCGCCTGGTGCACACCTCGGACGGATGGGCGCTGCCGGCCGCGGGGGCCAGCAGATTCCGCACTCTGTTGACAAAATGCGATCAGGCGACTCATCCGTACGTGCATCAGTAACTGACCGTTCGGTTGACGGTTAGCAAATTAGGCTAGGGGCATCTGCACGAGCAACTGCACCTGCAACCGGTCCCCGCAAGGGAGGTGATGAGTGGATCTCACCGCCGGATCGCGTGCGGGCGGTGACGCGTGGCCTCCGCGCCCCGGCCCGGCCAGCGTATCGGGAGCACCGACCCAGCGTGACTCGCCGGCGTCGGAACGAAGCCTGACCGGGCGGTTGCGTGCCATCCTGCCTTGGCCGGCGCACTCCTCCGACGATCCCGTGGCCGACCTGGTGCGCGTTCACCGGCAGATCCACCCGCACAGCGACGTCGAGGTACTGCGCCAGGCATACACCACCGCCGAGCGGATGCACCGGGGCCAGAAGCGCATCAGCGGCGAGGACTACATCACCCACCCGCTGGCCGTCGCGGAGATCCTCGCCGACCTCGGCATGGACACCACGACGCTGGTCGCCGCGCTGCTGCACGACACGGTCGAGGACACGAGCTACACGCTCCCCCGCCTCCAGGAGGACTTCGGGCCGGAGGTGGCGCTGCTGGTCGACGGGGTGACCAAGTTCGACAAGGGCTTCTTCGGCGCCGACGCCGAGGTGGAGACCATCCGCAAGATGCTGGTACGCGCCGGGCAGGACGTCCGGGTCCTGGTCATCAAGCTGGCCGACCGGCTGCACAACATGCGTACCCTCGACGTCCGCTCGCCGGCCTCGCGCACCCGCATCGCCACCGCCACCCGTGATGTGCTCGTGCCACTGTGCGACCGGCTGGGCATCCAGGCCCTCAAACGCGAGCTGGAGGACACCGTCCTGCAGTCGCTGCACCCCGAGGGGTACGACGAGGTCCGCCGGCACGTCGCCACCCGCCCGGAGTGGACGTCGTTCCTCAGTGAGGTGATCGGCGCCATCCAGCCGGCCCTGGCCCGGGCGAAGATCGACGCGCGGGTCGTCCCCCGACCGCGGCATTTCTACTCGGTCTGGAAGGACGCCCAGGACAAGCGGCAGCCCACGCCGCGCGAGATCCCCCGGATCGTGATCATCGTGGAGGGCCAGCAGACCGACTGCTACGCGGCCCTGGGCACCGTACACTCCACCTGGCGACCGGTACCCGGCCGGTTCAAGGACTTCATCGCCTCGCCGAAGAACAACCTCTACCGCTCGCTGCACACGACCGTCCTCGGGCCGGACAACCAGCCGCTGGAGGTGCTGATCCGGACCGAGCCGATGCACCGCGCCGCCGAGTACGGGATCGTGTCCAACTTCCGCTTCCCGGAGGACACCACCCGACTGTCCAAGCAGGTCCGGGCCGGACAGCTGGCGTGGCTGCACCGGGTACTGGACTGGGAGGCGGTCGCCGACGACGCGCAGCGCTTCCTCGACGCGCTGCGGTGCGACCTGACCGAGAGCCAGATCCACGTGTTCACCGAGGACGGGCGGCAGATCCAACTGCCCAGCGGCAGCACCGCCGTCGACCTCGCGTACACCCTCGACGTGCAGATCGGGCACCGCTGCGTCGCCGCCCAGCGCGGCGCCCGGCTCATCCCGCTGTCCTCGCCACTGGCCGACGGCGACGTCATCGAGATCGTCTGCACCGACCAGGCGGTCTACGGCCCGTCCCTCGACTGGCTCGACTTCGTCCGCACCCCGCACGCCCGGCTGCAGATCACCCAGTGGTTCGACGACGGGGAGCCGGCCACCATCGGGCACAAGGTCCGCATCGGCCGGGCCGCGATGGGGCTTGCGTTGCGCCAGCGCAACCGGGGCCTGGCCAACGACGAGCCGCTGATGAGCCTCGCTGACGAAATGGGCTACCCGGACATGGAAGCGCTGCTGGTAGCCGTCGCCGAGCACCGCCTGTCCCCCGACGAGCTGGTCGAGCGGATGATCGCGGCCGTCGACCGCAGCCCGCTCTGACGGTACCGGCCCCGGGTGGCCCGCTAGCCTTGGCGGTCATGATGAACCGGGCCCGGGTGCTCTTCTTCGCCGTCTTCTACCGCCTACCGGGGCGGTGGCGGCACCGGCTGGCCCGGCTGGGCTCGGCGAAGTTCATCGTCGGCGCGGTGGTACTGGTCCGCGACGCGGATCCGGCCGGGCCGGACCGGCTCATCCTGGTGCGGCAACCCCCGGGGCGCGCCTGGTCGTTGCCGGCCGGGCTGCTCAAGCGGCGCGAACCGGCCCGGGAGGCGGCGGCCCGCGAGCTGTTCGAGGAGACCGGCATCCGGCTCGACCTGGCGGAGCTGACGCCCAGCGATCCCTGCGCCCTCGTGCACCACTACGGGGGCTGGGTCGACGTGGTGTTCGACGCCCGGGTACCCAGCGACGTTCCGCTGGTCCCCGACGGCGCGGAGATCATCGATGTCGCGTGGCACCGGCTCGACCAACTGCCCACGCTGACCACCCCCACCGCCCGGCTCCTCGCGCACTACGACATCGGCCCGCTCGTCGAGAGCCGATGACGGAGATCTGCGCGGTGGTCCTGGCCGCGGGCGAGGGCCGGCGGCTGCGGCCGCTGACCGAGGCGGTACCCAAGGCGCTGTGCCCGGTCGGCAACGTACCCCTGCTCGACCTGGCGCTCGCCCGGGTGGCCGCGCTCGGGTTCGCCGGCCCCGACCGGGTCGCGGTCAACGCGTGCTACCTCGCCGGCCAGGTCGTCGCCGCGGTCGGCGGCCGGGCGACCGTGTCCGTGGAGCCCGGCCCGCGCCCACCCGGTACCTCCGGTGGCGTCGCCCGGCTGCGCGACTGGATCGGCGGGCGGGGCGTTCTCGTGGGCAACGCCGACGCGTACCTGTCCGGCGGCGACCTGACCGCGCTGCTGGCCGGCTGGGACGGGTACCGGGTCCGCCTGCTCGGCGTCGCAGGAAACGCACCCGAGTTCGGTACCCACCGGTTCGCCGGCTTCTCGCTTCTGCCCTGGCACCGCGTCGCGACCCTGACCGGGGAGCCCAGCGACCTCGTCCGTACCGTTTGGCGGCCGGCGGAGGCGGCCGGCGAGCTGACCGTCGTCGAATACCCCGGGACGTACCTGGACACCGGTACCCCGCGCGACTACCTCGCGGCGAACCTGCACGCGGCCGGCCCGGACGGGCTGCTCGCCGCCCCGGACGCCGTGGTGACCGGGGTCGCCGGGTCGGCGGTGATCGGTGCCCGGGCCCGGGTCGAGGGCAACGTGAAACGGTGCGTCGTCTGGCCGGACGGCTACGTCGGCCCGGACGAGTACCTCGTCGAGGCGATCCGGTACGGCCGGTCGGGTACGGTGACCGGGTGATAACCGCGATCGTGCTCATCGACTGCGCCACCGACTCCATCCCGGAGGTCGCCGAGGCCCTCGCCGACCTGCCCGGGGTCAGCGAGGTCTACTCCGTGGCGGGCAGCCTGGACCTGATCGCCATCGTGCGGGTACGCGAGTTCGACGAGGTCGCCGAGGTGATCGCGGGCGGCATCTCGAAGACCCGCGGGGTGCTCAACACCGACACGCACATCGCGTTCCGCGCGTACTCCCACCACGACCTGGAGGCCGCGTTCTCGATCGGCTTCGCCGACGCGGACTGAGCCAGGACGCGGACTGAGCCGCGCAGCCGACTCACGTGGCCGCCAAGCTCGGCGCTCGCCGCCCGGATAGCGGAGTTCGCCGCTACCCGCTAGCGCGGATCGCGCGGGCCAGCTCGATCCAGCGCTCCAGTGCCGAGGCGGCCGCGCCGGAGTCGATCGCGTCGGCGGCCCGGTCGATGCCGGCCTTGACGGCGCCCGGTAGGTCGGTCCCGAAGCCGCCCTGCGCGGCCAGAGCGGTGGCAGCGTTCAGGACGACGGCGTCCCGTACCGGCCCCTCCTGCCCGGCCAGCACCCGCCGCGTCACGTCGGCGTTGAAGGCGGCGTCGGCGCCGCGCAGGTCGCCCTCCTTCGACCGGGCGACACCGAGGTCGGCGGCGTCGATGACCAGCTCGGTCATGGTCCCGCCACTGGCGGCCCAGACCCGGGTCGGCGCGGTGGTGGTGAACTCGTCCAGCCCGTCCTCGCCGCGCAGCACCAGCACCGAGTCGCCCCGGGCGGCGAAGACGCTGGCCATCACCGGAGCCATCCGGGCGTCGGCGCACCCGACCGCGCCGGACCTGGGCCGGCCGGGGTTGGTCAGCGGGCCGAGGAAGTTGAAGAAGGTCGGTACCCCCATCTCGCGGCGGGTCGCCCCGGCGTGCCGCAGGCCCGGGTGGAACGCGGCGGCGAAGCAGAAACCGATCCCGGCTTCCTCGACGCACCGGCCGACCCCGGCGGCGGACAGGTCCAGCGGCAGCCCGAGGTACTCCAGCAGGTCCGCCGCGCCGCACATCGACGAGGCGGCCCGGTTGCCGTGCTTGACGACCGGTATCCCGGCACCGGCGACGACGAGCGCGGCCATCGTCGAGATGTTCACCGTGTGCGCCCGGTCGCCGCCGGTACCGACGACGTCCACCGCAGCCGCCCGGATCTGCTCCGGTAGGGGTACCCGGGTCGCGTTGGCCAGCATCGTGCTGACCAGCCCGGCGATCTCGGCCGGGGTCTCCCCCTTGGCGCGCAGCGCGACCGCGAACGCGGCGATCTGCGCGGGCGTCGCCGAGCCGGACATGATCTCCGCCATGGCCCACGCAGTGTCCTCTGTGGACAGTTCGGCGCCGCGCAGCAGCGCGCCGATCAGGTGCGGCCAGGTACGGTCTCGCACGGCGGCCTCCAGGAGTGGGGGGACGGCGACGCTAGGCGGTGGCCCGCGCGCGCAGCAGGGCGGCGACGGTGCGCCCGGTGGTGATCGGGTCGAGCGGGTGGACCAGGGTGGCGTCGACCTTCGCGAACGCGGCCAGCCAGCGGTCGGCGGCCCGGGCGATCACCACGGCGATCGGCGGGCACGGCACCACCTCGTCGCGCAGTTGCCGGGCGATGCCCAGTCCACCGCCCGGGGCCGCCTCGCCGTCGAGCACGAGCAGGTCGATGTCGTAGGTGTCGCTGAGCCGGATGCACTCGTCGTAGGTCATCGCATCGACGAACTCGACATCGAGGTCCGGTGCCGGGCGGGTGCCGATGGCCAGCCGCATCCGGTCGCGGACCCGCGGGTCGTCGCTGTACAGAAGGACGGTATACGTCATGGTGATGGCTCCCGCTCGTCGCTGCCCGCTGATCGTACCGGCCCCTGGGTCTGCCACCACGGCGCCTCCCAGACGTCGTCGTCGGCCTCCTCGGCCCGGCGGGCGGCGGGCGGCGCGGCTGCGGCGGGCGGCGCGGCTCCGGCGGGCGGCGCGGCTCCGGCGGGCGGCGCGGCTCCGGCGGGCGGCGCGGCTCCGGCGGGCGGCGCGGCTCCGGCGGGCGGCGCGGCCCGGGCGCGGGCCGCGGCCGCCCGCGCGCGGTCCAGCTCCAGCCGCCGGTCGACCCGGCGCGCCTCCCGGTCCGAGTCGAGCATCCACTGCGCCACCAGTACCGCCAGCATCGTCACGCTGACCAACTCCCCGCCGGCCCACAGGATCCCGCCGGCGAGTACCTGGTCGCTGTGCGGATCGGCCCAGGTGAGGTGCAGGTTCGGGTACCAGTCCCCGCCGATCAGGTCGTGGCTCTGCATGATGGTCAGCCCGAGTACCGCGTGGAACGGCGTGGACAGCAGCATCAGCAGCGCCCGGCCGGGATACGGCCAGCGCCCGGGCAGCGGATCCAGGCCCAGCAGCGGCCAGAAGAACACGCACCCGACCGCCAGGAAGTGCAGGTGTACCAGCTCGTGCAGCCAGGCATGCTCCAGCGTGAGCCGGTACAGGCTGGTGAAGTACAGGATGAACGGGGTGGCCACGAACAGCGCGTAGGCGACCAGCGGGAACGCGACCACCCGCGCCACCCGGCTGTGCAGGACCGCGACCAGCGCCCTGCGCCGGCGTACCGGCAGCGTCCGCAGCGCCAGCGTGACCGGCGCGCCGAGGGCCAGGAAGATCGGCGCGATCATGCTCAGCACCATGTGCTGGATCATGTGCGAGGACAGCAGCGTGTCGTCGTACGTGCCGAGGCCGGACATCGTGACCAGGGCGATCGAGCCGAGCCCGGGCCCCACGAACAGCACGGTGCGCCCGGCCGGCCACCGGTCGCCGCGGGCGTGCAGCCGGTGCACCCCGTACAGGTACAGGCCGGCGGCGAGGATCAGGACCAGCGCCAGCAGCGGGTCGAGCCGCGCCTCGGTGACCAGCGAACCGCCGGTGAACGGTGGCAGGGCGGCGCAACCCGGCGTTGCCATACCGGCAGGCTATGCCGGACCAGGCGGGATGCCACGCGCGGCCCCGGGCAACACCGGCCGGAAAAATGGCCACCCCGACGAATGTGGATCGGGTCCGCGGGCAATAATGACCGCGTGACTTCGGCTTCTGCGATAGAGAAGGGCCGGATCCATTCACTGACCAGGCCCAACATGGTCAGTGTCGGGACCATCGTCTGGCTCTCCAGCGAACTGATGTTCTTCGCGGCGCTGTTCGCGATGTACTTCTCGATCCGGGCGGCGGATCCCAGCCTGTGGCGGGAGCACACGCCGATCCTCAACGTCTGGTACGCGCTGCCCTTCACGCTGGTCCTGGTCTCCTCGTCGGTGACCTGCCAGATCGGGGTGTTCGCGGCCGAGCGGGGCGACGTGTTCGCGCTGCGCCGCTGGTTCGCCTGGACGTTCGTGCTCGGCCTGATCTTCCTGCTCGGCCAGGGCAACGAGTACCGCATGCTGACCGGTGAGGGCATCAAGATCAACAGCGACGGGTACGGGTCGGTGTTCTACCTCACCACCGGCTTCCACGGCCTGCACGTCACCGGCGGCCTGCTCGCGTTCATCTTCTACATGATCCGCACCGCTCTGGGCCGGTTCACGCCCTCACAGGCCACCGCGGCGATCGTCGTCTCGTACTACTGGCACTTCGTCGACATCGTCTGGGTGGCCCTGTTCTCGATGATCTACCTGCTGAAGTGACCGCAACGCCCATGTCCGCCGCAACGATCAAGGTGAGGTCATGACCGCTGCTCCTGCTGACCGCCCTCGCCGCCGCGGCCTGTTCACGCGGTTCGGCACCCCACGCCGGCCACCCAGCCGGCTGCGCCGGCGCCTGGGCGCGGGAGTCCGGCTGGTCGCGGCGCTGACGCTGGTCGGCGGCCTGTACGCCGCCTTCGCGCCGAGCGCGGTCGCCGAGGACAGCTCCGGCCTGTCGCCGGCCGCCCAGCAGGGCAAGGGGTACTTCGACCAGAGCTGCGCCACCTGCCACGGCAACAACGGCCAGGGGGTACCCGGAAAGGGCCCCAGCCTCATCGGCGTGGGCTCCGCGGCGGTGGAGTTCCAGGTGGGCAGCGGCCGGATGCCGCTGGCGGGACAGGGGCCGCAGGCGGAGAAGAAGAAGCCGCAGTTCACCGAGGACCAGGCGCGCGACATCGGAGCGTACATCGAGGCGCTCGGCGGCGGCCCGGAGATCCCGTCCGGCGACGACCTGCACTCGAAGGGCGACCTCGCCACCGGCGGCAACCTCTTCCGGACCAACTGCGCCTCCTGCCACCAGTTCGCCGCCGCGGGCGGGGCGCTGTCCTCGGGCAAGTTCGCGCCGGCGATCGACGCGACCGACCGGCAGATCTACGGCGCGATGCTCAGCGGGCCGCAGAACATGCCGGTGTTCGGGGACAACCAGCTCACCCCGAAGGAGAAGGAAGACATCATCGCCTACATCCAGAACCTCAAGTCCGACCAGGATCCCGGCGGGTGGGGCATCGGCCGGCTGGGACCGGTACCGGAGGCGCTGGTGATCTTCCTCGTCGGAATGGTCGCGCTGATCTTCGCTACGTTGTGGATTGCGGGGAAGTCATGACCATGCACGAGCCGTCGACAGCCGAGCTCGACCCGGCGATGACCGGGTTCGACCTGGTCCGCGAGGGCGCCCGGCGGGACGGCGTGGAGATCGTCCACTACGTGCCCAAGTTCCCGGTACCGGGTACCCGGCTGGAGCGGCGCGTCGAACGCGTGATCGCCGGCCTGTTCCTGCTCGCCGGCCTGGCCGCGACCGGGTTCGTGGTGGCGTACATCTGGATGCCGGTCGGGTACGAGCCGGGGACCAACGCGCACAAGTGGTTCACCCCGGTGACCGGCTTCTGCCTCGGGCTGATGCTGCTGAGCATCGGCATGGCGATCATCACCTGGGCGAAGAAGCTGCTGCCCGACGAGATCTCCGTGCAGACCCGCCACGACCAGGACGTCAACTACCCCGAGCGGAAGCTGACCGGCGCCACCATGGTCAACATGGTCGACGAGCTGGGCATCAAGCGCCGGCCGCTGCTGCGCCGGGCGGCCCTGCTCGGCCTCGCGCCGGTCGGCCTGGTGGCCGCCGCGCCGATCATCGGCGGCCTGCTCAAGGACCCGCACCACCCGGACGTCCTCTTCCACACCGGGTTCGCCGGGGCCACCCTGGACAAGCCGATCCGGCTGGTCCGCGACGACGGTTCGCCGATCCGCCCCGAGGAGGTGAGCGTCGGCGGCCAGATGACGGTGTTCCCGGACATCCCGGAGGGCAACACCAACCAGTACGCCGACTCCCCCACCCTGCTCATCCGGCTGCGCGGGCCGGACGCGGACACGCTGCGCAGCAACCTGGCGAGCCGGCACAACGACGGCCGGTTGGCCGGCGACCTGGTGGCGTACTCGAAGATCTGCACCCATGCCGGCTGCCCCGCCAGCCTGTACGAGCAGCAGACCAACCGGCTGCTCTGCCCCTGCCACCAGTCGCAGTTTCTCATCACGGACAACGCCGAGCCAATCTTCGGTCCCGCCACGCGCAAGCTGCCCATGCTGCCGATTAGGGTGGATGATGAGGGGTATGTGGTCGCCACGTCGGACTACACGGAGCCGGTCGGCCCGGGTTTCTGGGAGAGGCCATGAAACGACGCAAGGTTGACGCAGCCGCGCTGCCCGCCGCCGTCGGCCGCGAACTCGACGACCGGTTCCAGGGCGCCACCCCGCTGCGCCGGGTGTTCAACAAGGTCTTCCCGGACCACTGGTCGTTCCTGCTCGGCGAGATCGCGCTGTACTCGTTCATCGTCCTGCTGCTCACCGGTACCTTCATCGCGCTCTTCTTCGACCCGTCCGCCAGGGAGATCCCGTACAACGGCAGCTACGCGCCGTTGAAGGGCGTGATGGTGTCGCAGGCCTACAACTCCGCGTTGAACATCTCGTTCGACGTCCGGGGCGGCCTGGTCATGCGGCAGATGCACCACTGGGCGGCGCTGCTGTTCATGGCCGCGATCATCGTGCACATGTTCCGGGTGTTCTTCACCGGCGCGTTCCGCAAGCCGCGCGAGGCCAACTGGATCGTCGGCGTCCTGCTGTTCTGGCTGGGCTTCCTGGAGGGCTTCTGCGGGTACGGGCTGCCCGACGACGCGCTGTCCGGCACCGGCATGCGGATCGCCAGCGCGATCATGCTGTCCATCCCGGTCGTCGGTACCTGGGTGACCACGTCGCTGTTCGGCGGCGAGTTCCCCGGCGACGTGATCCTGGACCGGTTGTACATCACTCACGTCCTGCTCGTCCCGGCCATCATCCTGGCCCTCATCACCGTGCACATGGCCCTGCTGGTCAAGCAGAAGCACACCCAGTGGCCGGGGCCGGGCCGGACCAACCGCAACGTCGTCGGCGTGCGGATGTTCCCGGCGTTCTCGGCCAAGGCCGGCGGCTTCTTCATGATCGTGTTCTCGGTGATCGCGTTCCTCGGCGGGCTCTTCCAGATCAACCCGATCTGGCTGTTCGGCCCGTACAAGGCCGCAGTGGTGTCGGCCGCCAGCCAGCCGGACTGGTACGTGATGTTCCTGGACGGCTCGACCCGTCTGATGCCGGCCTGGGAGCTGCGGTTCCACCTGTTCGGGCACGGGTACATGCTGCCGCCGATCCTGTGGCCCACGGTCGTGCTGCCCGGGATCCTGACCACGCTGCCGCTGTTCTATCCGTTCCTGGAGGCCCGGTTCACCCGGGACAAGGCAGCGCACCACCTGCTGCAACGGCCCCGGGACGTACCCACCCGGACGGCGCTGGGCGCCATGGCGATCAGCTTCTACATGGTGCTGTTCCTGTCCGGCGGCAACGACGTCATCGCCGACAAGTTGGACATCAGCCTGAACGCGACGACCTGGGCCGGCCGGATCGGCCTGCTGATCGCCCCGCCGCTGGCGTACTACTTCGCCTACCGGGCCTGCCTGGGGCTTCAGCAGCACGACCGGCAGGTGCTCGCGCATGGCATCGAAACCGGCATCATCAAGCGCACCGTGGACGGCCGGTTCTACGAGGTACACCAGCCGCTCGCGCCGGTGGACGACCACGGTCACGCGGAGCTGGACTACGCCGGCTGGGTGGTACCCAAGAAGATGAACCGGGTCGGCGCCCTCCTGCCGACGCTACGCGGGTTCTTCCGCCCGATCGAGGAGCCGCCCGGCGCGGGTCACCCGACCGAGGCGCCGGTGTCCCCCGCACCGAGCCGCGAGGAGATCGGCACCGGCCAGCGCTGAGCCGGTACCACGCGTGGGCCGCCGGACCAGGTCCGGCGGCCCCCCTTTCTGTCTACGACACGCCGGGCAGGATGCGTGCACCGGCCCGGGCCGGGTGCCACCGTCGAGGGGTGCCAGTCCTCCATAGCTTCTGTTTGACCTGCGCCTCGGTGACCGCGTTCGAGCAGCCGCCGTGCCCTGACGCGCATGACCGGGAGTGCCCGGAGTGGATCTGCCAGCGCTGCGGCGCCGCCGTGCTGGTAGGGGTATGGCCGGCGACGCCGAGCCAGGTACGCCGCGCGCGCCGGTCCGGTACCCGCCAGGCGGCCTGAGACCCTGCTCGGCGGCCCGGCGGGTGCTTACTCGGCGGCCCGGCGGGCGCCGGTGTAGTACTCGAAGAGCAGCCCACCGGTGGCGCCGAGCAGCGCGAGGATCCCGACCGCGAGCAGCCACACCATCCAGTAGACCAGGCCGATCCCGGCGGTCAGCGCCGCCAGGCCAAGCCCGAGCGGCCAGTAGCTGCCCGGGCTGAAGAAACCGACCTCGCCGGCGCCGTCGCTGATCTCCGCGTCCGGGTTGTCCTCCGGGCGCGGGTCGATACGCCGCGACACCGTGAAGAAGAACAGCGTGCACATCGTGGTCAGCAGGCCGGACAGGGTCAGCGCGACGATGCCGATGACCTCGGCGTGGTGCGGGCTCGTCGAGTAGTAGGTCCACAGTGCGTACACGATCGCAGCGGCGAAGAGGAACGCCGACAGCAGGAAGAACAGCCGCCACTCACTCTTCATGATCTAGTCCTCAGCTCGCGGTCCGGGTGGCGCGGTCGTTGTTGAAGGGGTGCGTGGTCACGGCGTACGGGTTGGCGTCGCCCGCCTCCCGCAGCGCGTCGGGCGTGCTCAAGCCCTTCTGTTTAGCCGCGATGAAGCGCTGGTACTCGTCCCAGGTGACCGAGCGCAGCTCGAAGTTCATCTGCGAGTGGTAGGTACCGCACAGCTCGGCGCACCGGCCGACGTACGCACCCTCGGTGTCGATGGTCACCGCGAACGAGTTCTTCACGTTGCCCGGGAACACATCGCGCTTGAACAGCAGGTCCGGTACCCAGAACGAGTGGATCACGTCCTGCGCCTGCTCGGTGAACCGGATCGACTTGTGCGTCGGTAGCACGAGGACCGGGACGTAGTCGCTGGTGCCGATCGTGGTGACCGGCTTGTTGTCGGCGCCCTTGTTGTCCCGGTAGCTGAACATCCAGTTCCACTTGAACGCGACGATGTCCACGTTCACGTCGGGGTTCGCCGGCTCCTTGTCCACGGCGGTCTGCACGATCGCCGTGTAGTAGAAGAGCACCGAGATGATCAGGAACGGCACGACCGAGTAGAGCAGCTCCATCGGCAGGTTGTACCGGGTCTGCGGGGGCAGTTCCTCGCCGCGCTTGCGGTACCGGATCACGCACCAGAAGATCAGGCCCCACACGACCACGCCGACGATCAGCGCCGCGACCACCGAGGCGATCCACAGGTCGTACATCTTCTTCGAGCGGTCGGTGATGCCGTCAACCGGCCAGCCGAAGCTGAACCACTTGTCGACCGAACAGCCGGACAGCAGCACTGTCGCCAGGACCGCGATCGCGCCCAGCCCGACCAGCCGGCCGACGCGACCCCGGTGCCCCGAACGTGTTGCGAGCACCTGCTTCTGCCTCCTGACGAACGCTGGCGGGAAGCCGCTTCGACAAGCTGCGCGGCTTGGCGGTACGGCATCCAACGGTCGCAGACTACTTGACCGGGCAGGGGATACCGTGACCGGGTGGCGTATTTCGACGCGGCCGCCGGCGCGCCGTTGCACCCGGCCGCACGGCAGGCGCTGCTGGCGGCGCAGGAGGACGGCTGGGCCGACCCGGCCAAGCTGTACACGCAGGGCCGCCGGGCCGGCCAGCTGCTCGACGCGGCGCGCGCCGCGGTCGCCGATGAGCTGGGGGTACGCGCGGACGAGGTGCGTTTCTGCGCCAGCGGTACCGACGCCGGGCAGGCCGCCGTCCGGGGCCTGCCCGCGGGCGTGGTGGTGCACTCCGCGATCGAACACTCGTCCGTCCTGCACGCCGTGGCGGGCGGGCCGGCCCGTCCGGTACCGGTGGACCGGCTGGGCCGGGTGGACGTCGCCGGGTTCGCCGAGGCGGTCGCCGCACCCGGCGTCGCCGCCGCCGCGCTGATCAGCGCGAGCCACGAGGTGGGTACCGTTCAGCCGGTGGCCCGGGTCGCGGAGGCGTGCACGGCGGCCGGGGTACCGCTGTGCGTGGACGCGGCCCAGTCCGTCGGGCGGGTACCCGTACCGGACGGGTGGTCCGTGCTGTCGGCCAGCGCGCACAAGTGGGGCGGCCCGGCCGGGGTCGGGGTGCTCGTCGTGCGCAAGGGCACCCGGTGGGTACCGCCGTGGCCGGGGGCCGAGCCCGGCCAGCCGGACCAGCCGGGTACCCGCAACCTGCCGGCAATCGTCGCCGCCGCCGCCGCGCTCCGGGCGGCGGCCGCGGAGGCGAAGTCGGAGGCCGACCGGCTCTCCCCGCTCGTCGAGCGCATCCGGAGCGCGGTCGCCGCGTCCGTGCCCGACGTCGAGGTCGTCGGCGACCCGGTGGACCGGCTTCCACACCTGGTCACATTCTCCTGCCTGTACCTCGACGGCGAGGCCCTGCTGCACGGCCTGGACCGGGCCGGCTTCGCCGTCTCCTCCGGCTCCTCCTGTACCGCCGCCACCCTGCGCCCGAGCCACGTGCTGGAAGCCATGGGCGTGCTCTCGCACGGCAACGTGCGCATATCGCTGCACCGGGAGACCACCGAGGCCGACGTCGACCGGTTCCTCGCGGTCCTGCCTGACCTGGTCGCGTCGCTGCGGTCGGCGGCCGGGGTGAGCGGGCTGTGACCTCGGAGGAACTCGACTGCCTCGGTCAGCGGTGCCCGTTGCCGGTGATCGCACTCGCGAAGCGGCTGGCCGAACTGCCGGTCGGCGCCGTACTGCGGGTACTCGCCGACGACCCGGCAGCGGCCAACGACATCCCCGCCTGGTGCCGGCTGCGTGGCCAGGAGTACCTCGGCCCGGCCGGCCCCGACTCCTACGACGTGCGCCGGGTCAGCTGAGCGTGCCCCGTTCGCTGAGGTACGGCGTGACCTCCTCGGCGGCGGCGTCGTCGTAGGACTCGGCGAGGCGCTTGACGAACTCGTCGGCCCGGATGACGTACTCCTGGGTACCGACGGTCTCCAGTACCAGCGTGGCGACCAGCGCGCCGATCTGCGCGCTGCGCTCCAGGCCCAGGCCCCAGGAGCGGCCGGTGAAGAACCCGGCCCGGAACCCGTCCCCGACGCCGGTGGGGTCGTAGGCGTGCACCTCGCGGGCCACCGGTACCCGGATCGGCTCGATGTTCCGGCCGGTGATGGCCACCCCGTCGGCACCCAGCGTGGTGATCCGGATGCCGACCCGGTCGAGGACCTCGGTGTCGGACAGGCCGGTCTTGGACTCCAGCAGGTCCTTCTCGTAGTCGTTGGTGAGCAGGTAGGTCGCGCCCTCGATGAGCTGCCGGACCTCCGCGCCGGACATCCGGGCGAGCTGCTGCGACGGGTCAGCGGCGAACGGGTACCCCCGGTCGCGGCACTCCTCTGTGTGCCGCAGCATCGCGACCGGGTCGTTCGGGCTGATGATCACCAGGTCGAGGCCGGCCAGCCGGTCGGCGATCGGCGACAGCTCGATGTTTCGCGCCTCGGCCATGGCCCCGGCGTAGAACGAGGCCACCTGGCAGTTGTCGTTGTCGGTGGTGCACACGAACCGGGCGGTGTGGGCCACCTCGCTGACGTGTACCGACTCGCAGTCCACGCCGTGGCGCTCCAGCCAGGCCCGGTAGTCGGCGAAGTCGGCGCCCACCGCACCGACGAGCGCCGGCCGCAGGCCGAGCTGGCCCATCCCGAAGGCGATGTTGGCCGCGATCCCCCCGCGCCGGACCACCAGGTCGTCGACCAGGAACGACAGCGACACCTTGTGCAGCTGGTCGGGCAGGAGCTGTTCGGCGAACCGACCCGGGAAGTGCATCAGGTGGTCGGTGGCGATCGAGCCGGTCACGGCGATCCTCATGATGGCCTCCGGGTTCGCGGGGCGGGTGGAGCGCGGGCGTCGCTCAGCCTACCGGGGCGGAAACGGCAGATGCCCACACCGCCTGGGGCGGGTGGGCATCTGGGTAGAAATGGAGCCTAGTGGAATGAATCGCCACAGGCGCAGGAGCCCTGCGCGTTGGGGTTGTCGATGGTGAACCCCTGGGCGTCGATCCGGTCGGCGAAGTCGATCGTGGCGCCGGTCAGGTAGGGCGCGCTCATCCGGTCGACCACGACCTCGACGGTCCCGCTGTCGGTCGGGTACTCGCCGATGACGTCGCCGTCGAGCGAGCGCTCGTCGAAGAAGAGCTGGTAGCGCAGCCCGGAACACCCGCCGGGCTGGACGGCCACCCGAAGCCGGAGGTCGTCGCGACCCTCCTGGTCGAGCAGGCCACGCACCTTCTGCGCGGCGACCTCGGTCAGCACGACGGTCTTCTGAGCCTGCTCGCTCTGAGTTGCGGACACGGTACTGCTCCCCTGGGAAGTGATGATCAGTGGCGTACGGACAACGCTAGCCGTCCACTACGACATTCCCTAATGGTGGCACGCCACCGCCCGGACGCCACCTTCCGCGCGGGATTTGACGTAGGTCACGTCCGGGACCACTGCCCCGCCAGCCGCCTGGCCACGGCGGACAGCCCCTCGGCCGGGCGGGCGAGGGCGTCGTCGAGGCTGCCGAAGTGGTGCACGAGGGTGTAGATGTCGGTGACCCCGGCGGCAGCCGCCTCGCGCCGGCCGGCGGTCGCCTGGCCGGCGAGTACCACGCACGGCAGGCCCCGGTCGCGGGCGCCGGCCGCCACGCCCGAAATCACCTTCCCGCGCAGTGACTGGTCGTCGAACGAGCCCTCCCCGGTGATCACCAGATCGGCGTCGTCGAGCGCACGGTCGAGCCCGGTCAGCTCGCGGACCAGTCCGATGCCGGACACCATCCGGCCGCCCAGTGCGAGCAGGGTCGCGCCGATCCCGCCCGCGGCGCCGGACCCGGGTAGCGCCGCCAACCCCGGCGGGCAGGTCGGCAGCTCTTTCTCCAGTACGTCGGCGAAGTGGCCGAGCGCGGCGTCGAGCAGCAGGACGTCCTCGCGGCTGGCGCCCTTCTGCGGGCCGAACACCGCCGAGGCGCCGAGGATGCCGGTCAGCGGGTTGTCCACGTCGCAGGCCGCGAGGAGCTGGACGTCGCGCAGCCGGGGCACCCCGCCGATCCCGGCGGCTGCGGCAAGGGCGGCGCCGCCGTAGGGCAGGGCGTACCCCGCCGCATCGAGCACCGGTGCACCCAGAGCGGCGAGCATGCCCGCGCCGGCGTCGTTGGTACCGGAGCCGCCGAGCCCGACGACGACCTCCCGTACCCCCGCCTCCACGGCGGTGGCCACCAGCGTGCCGAGACCGTACGACGTGGTGATCCGCGGGTTGCGTTCCTCCAGCCCGAGCAGGTGCAGCCCGCATGCCTGGGCGCTCTCCACATACCCGGTGGTACCGGCGACCAGGACCCGGGCCAGGACCGGCCGGCCCAGCGGATCCACCGTCGGTACCGGGATCTCGTGCCCGCCGACCGCCGCCGCCACCACGTCGAGGAACCCCGTACCGCCATCGGCCAGCGGCAGCTGAACCAGCTCGTCCCCCGGCGCGACGGCACCCCAGCCGGACGCGATCGCCTCCGCCGCCGCCACCGCGTTCAGCGTGCCGGCGAACTTGTCCGGACAGATGAGTACCCGCATCCTCGGGAGTCTCGCACGTCACGTCCACGGACCCGGCTGCCGGCAGCCGCCTTATGCAACCATGGCGACGTGACCACCTGGGCCGAACCGTCCCCCACCGCGACCGCCCTGCTCCTGCTCGGCCGGGGCGCGGACGCGGGCTCCGAGCGGGGCGTGGACTGCCCCGGCGAGCTGCCCGCGCCCAGCGACCCCGACCTGGTGGCCCGCGCGACGCGGGCCAAGGCGGCGCTCGGCGACCGGCTGTTCGTGCTGGGCCACCACTACCAGCGCGACGAGGTCATCCAGTTCGCCGACGTGACCGGGGACTCGTTCAAGCTGGCGCGGGAGGCGGCGGCCCGGCCGCAGGCGGAGTTCATCGTGTTCTGCGGCGTGCACTTCATGGCCGAGAGCGCGGACATCCTCACCGGCGACGCCCAGCAGGTGGTCCTGCCGGACCTGGCGGCCGGCTGCTCGATGGCCGACATGGCGGTACTGGCGCAGGTCGACGCGGCCTGGGACCGGCTGGCCGAGGCCGGCGTCGCGGCGCGGGCGGTACCGGTCACCTACATGAACTCGTCGGCCGACATCAAAGGCTTTGTCGGGCGCCGCGGCGGCGTGGTCTGCACGTCGTCCAACGCCAAGCGGGCGATCACCTGGGCGCTTGAGCAACCACTAGGCCCGGGCGCAGCCGGGGCTCCCCGGAAGGTGCTTTTCCTTCCGGATGAGCATCTCGGGCGGAACACCGCGGTACTGGAGCTTGGCCTGTCACTGGACGACTGCGTGCTGTACGACCCGCACAAGCCCGGTGGCGGACTGACAGACGAGCAGCTGCGCGAGGCCACGATGATCCTGTGGCGGGGCCACTGCTCGGTACACGGGCGGTTCACGCTGGACTGCGTCACCGAGGTACGCAAGCGGGTACCGGGCGTCACCGTGCTGGTGCATCCCGAGTGCCGGCACGAGGTGGTCACCGCGGCTGACCTGGTCGGCTCGACCGAGTACATCATCAAGACGCTCGAGGCCGCCCCGGCCGGCTCGTCGTGGGCGATCGGCACCGAGCTGAACCTGGTCCGCCGGCTGGCCAATGCCCACCCGGACAAGCAGGTGAGCTTCCTCGACCGAACGGTCTGCTACTGCTCGACGATGAACCGGATCGACCTGCCACACCTGGTGTGGGCGCTGGAGGAACTGGTCGCGGGACGGGTACCCAACCGGATCACGGTCGATCCGGTTACCGCGCATTTCGCGCGGGTAGCTCTTGACCAGATGTTGGCCCTGCCGTAACCGGTCGTAGTACCCACCGTGGTATGGCGCACGGCTGGAAAACTACGGATATGCTCGCCCGGCGAGTCGCCACATCCCAGCATGACTTCCCCCGCTGGAGGTACGCGTGCCGAACGACGTCCTGAAGGTGCACGGCGGTAGGCCGCTGCGCGGTGAGATCAAGGTACGGGGCGCGAAGAACCTCGTCTCCAAGGCGATGGTGGCGACCCTGCTCGGGGATACGCCGAGCCGGCTGTCCGAGGTACCGAAGGTCCGGGATGTCGAAGTGGTCCGCGGCCTGTTGGAGCTGCACGGGGTGCGGGTCACCGAGAACGACGGGGAGTTCGTCTTCGACCCCGGCAACGTGGGTACCGCCACCGCCGACGAGATCAACGTCCACGCCGGGTCCAGCCGGATCCCGATCCTGTTCTGCGGGCCGCTGCTGCACCGGCTGGGCCACGCGTTCATCCCGGAACTGGGCGGCTGCCACATCGGCGATCGGCCGATCGACTTCCACCTCGCCGCGCTGCGCCAGTTCGGCGCCGTGGTGGACAAGAGCGCCGGCGGGCTGCACCTGACCGCCCCGAGCGGCCTGCACGGCACCAAGTTCGAGCTGCCGTACCCGAGCGTCGGCGCGACCGAGCAGGTTCTGCTCACCGCGGTCCGGGCGGAGGGCGTGACCGAGCTGCGTAACGCCGCCGTGGAGCCGGAGATCATCGATCTGATCTGCGTGCTGCAGAAGATGGGCGCGATCATCAAGGTACACACCGACCGGGTGATCGAGATCGAGGGCGTACCGAGCCTGCGCGGGTACTCCCACCGGCCGATCGCCGACCGGCTGGAGGCGGCGAGCTGGGCCTGCGCGGCGCTGGCCACCGGCGGCGACATCACCGTGCGCGGTGCCCGGCAGGTCGACATGATGACGTTCCTAAATGTCTTCACGACCGTCGGCGGCGCGTTCGAGGTGTACGACTCCCCTGTGGTCGCGGACTGGCACTTGGGCCAGACCGGCAAGGCGGCGCTTGAGGGCGGGATCCGGTTCTTCCACCCGGGCGCCGAGCTGCGCGCGCTGGCCATCGAAACCGACGTGCACCCGGGCTTCATGACCGACTGGCAGCAGCCGCTCGTGGTCGCGCTGACCCAGGCGCGCGGCCTGTCGATCGTGCACGAGACGGTGTACGAGCGGCGGCTGGGCTACACCGAGGCGCTCAACACGATGGGCGCGACGATCCAGGTCTACCGCGACTGCCTCGGCGGTACCCCGTGCCGGTTCGGGCGGCGCAACTTCCAGCACTCGGCGGTCATCGCCGGCCCGAGCAAGCTGCACGCCGCCGATCTCGTCATCCCCGACCTGCGTGGCGGGTTCAGCCACCTGATCGCCGCGCTGGCCGCGGAAGGCACCTCGCACGTCTTCGGAGTCAGCCTGATCAACCGGGGCTACGAAGACTTCGACGCGAAGCTCGCGGCACTGGGCGCCCGCGCGGAACGCGGCTGAGCCAGGCTATCCTTCACCCGTGTCGTCGCTGTTCCGCCGCAAGCCTGCCGAGGTAGTCGCCGAGCCCGTCGAAGAGGCGGAGCCGCCGCCCGCGGCGCGCCCGAAGGGGTACACGCCCAAGAAGGGTGAGGCCACCCCGAGGCGGCCGGTCGCCAACCGCCGGATGGCCGCGCCGGTGCCGGCCAACACCAAGGAAGCCAAGGCGCTGGCCCGCCAGAAGCGCCAGCAGGACGCGGCCGAGCGGCGCAAGGGCATGGCCGAGGGCGACGACCGGTACCTGACGGCTCGCGACCGGGGACCGGTGCGCCGGTACGTGCGGGACCTCGTCGACTCGCGCCGCAACGTCGGCTCGATCTTCTTCTTCGGCACCATCGCGGTCCTCGTGCTGTCGATGGTGCCCATCTACGCCGTCCAGCTCGGCGCCAACCTGGTCTTCGTCGCCATGATCGTGGTGATCCTCGGCGACAGCGTGCTGCTCAGCCGCCGGATACGGCAACGGGTCACCGCGAAGTTCCCCAAGAACAACGAGCGCTGGGGATCGCTGTACATCTATGCGATCATGCGCGCGCTCGCCTTCCGCCGGATGCGCATCCCCAAGCCCCGGGTCAGCACCGGCGACCCGATCGACTAGCCCGCCCCGTCGCTCGCTTCGCGGCGCTGTTAAGCGCCGTCTTCCCTCGTCGCTGTAACTCTGGCGTCAGTCCAGACAGCCGCGCCGCTCCCGCTCGCTCCCTCAGCCACCCGCATACAGCCGGGCGATGACGTCCTCGATCTCGGGCTCCACCACGGCCAGGTCGCGCAGTGGGACCAGGGCGGCCAGCCGCGCGACCAGTACCCCGGCGCTGGCACCGTCGTCGATGCGGTCGGTCAGCCGCAGCCCTTCGGTACTCTCCAGGGTCACGCCCGGCAGCGCGACCGGCACCGGCAGCGGCTGGTCCAGGTCGACCACCACCCGGCGCCGCGACCCGTACCGGGCGTGCAGATCCTCCGCCGTGCCGTCGTGCACGACGCGGCCGTGGTCGATGGTGACCAGCCGGCGGCACAGGCGCTCGATGTCGGCGAGGTCGTGGGTGGTCAGGATCAATGTGGTGTCCGCGCGGTCGGCCAGCCCCGCGAGGAACCCGCGCACCGCCTGCTTGCTCACCACGTCGAGGCCGATGGTCGGCTCGTCGAGGGTCAGTACCCCGGTGAGCATCTTGAGCGTGGTGGACTTGCCGGCGCCGTTCGGCCCGAGGTACCCGAGCGTCTCGCCGCGCTCGACGTGCAGGTCGATGCCGTCCACGGCGGCGACCACCCGGCGCTCCCGCCGGAACAGTCCACTGTAGACAGTCAACGGGTATGCCGCGAAGTCCCGCCCGCCGTAGGTGAACCCGTTGGCGAACTCGGCCGACTCGATCCACCAGGACGCGACGGATCCGAAGGCCACGAACAGCGCGCTGTAGAAGACCCCGCCGGACAGCGGGGCGAGGACGGCCAGCACCGCGCGGGCCGGGTTCCACGCCGGGTGGGCGTACGCGAGCACCATGGCGTAGACGACCAGCGCCTGGAGGACCCGGCCGAACCGGCGCGGCGCGAAGTCCATGACGATGAGCTGCGGCAGCACGGCGAGCGGCCGGACCAGCAGGGCGTCGAGCTGGCCGGTACGGACGTTGAAGCGCAACAGGTCCACGTTGCTGGCGACCAGGTCGGCCAGGGAGAACCCGAACATCGCCAGGCTCGCCATGAGGAACACGTCGCGAAACGGGAAGCCGGCCAGCGACCGGGTGATCCGGAAGAAGACCAGCACCGCCACGATGTCCAGCAGGTAGGTGGCGATCTGTCGCGGGTCGTACCCGGCGGCCCGCCGACCGATGACCGCGAGCAACACGTAACAGCGTAGGAAGCCGAAGACGATGTTCGTGAAAAGCCCTGCTACGGTGGCCTGGAGATAGGTCGAGTACCGGCGGAATCCGGGCACTAACCAGTGCGCTGAAAGTCCGATATCGTACGAGAGCCCTAGCGGAGAGGTGGGGCACGCCGTACCCTCCTTCCGCAACCGGGCCGAGTGGCTCTACCCGGCTCAACCGGCCCAGCGGACGCGATTTTCTACCCGAGGTGACCCGCGTGCCCGACCGCGACGACCGCCCCGCCGACCGGCGGCGGCCAGCCGGCCCGGCGTGGGCTACGGTGCCGACCATGTCGTGGAGCCGGGTGGTGCCGGGCCAGCGGGAGGAAGACGTCGAGCATCCGGTACCGGTCAGCCCCGCAGTGGGGCCCGGGCCACCGGTACCGCGGCGCAATGATCGGCCCGCTCCGCCGGTACCCCCTCGCTCGGCGGCGCGGCAGATCCTCGGACCACCCGGAGTACCACCGCTGGTCCTTCGACCGGACCTGGCGGAGGCCCTGACCGCGCCCACCCCACCGGGCGGCCTGCCGGAGGCCGGCGCTGCGCTGCCGGCGGAGGAGGAGCCGCCGGCCGCGCCGACCGACCCTGAGCAGATCCTCGCGGCTTGGACCTGGACCTTCGACCCGGACACCCTGCGCGAGGTGACCGACGAGGTGGACCGGCTGCGGGAGGTCCGCGAGCTGCTGACCGGCAAGCTCGACGGGGCCCACGACAACGGTGTCCGTGCCCGGCTGCTGAGCCTGCGCGCCGTGGTGTCCCGGATCCTGGGCGACCAGCAGCAGGCGCTGGCCGACGGGAAGCTGGCGCTGGCGCACGCCGAGGCGACTGGGGAGCTGCGCCGCATCGCGATCACCCAGGCCCGGCTGGCGCACGTGCTGCAGTGGCAGGGCGAGTACGAGGAGGCCGACCGGCTCTTCGCGCTGGCCAACTCGACCGAGTTGCCGGATCGGTTGCGAGCGACGATGCACCAGCACGCCGGCCGGTCCGCGTACGACCAGGGGCGCTACATCGAGGCATGCAACCACTTCGAGAAGGCCCTCGAACTGCGCAAGACCGAGGACCCGGAGCTGATCGCGCAGACCGAACTGGCGTTGGACGCCGTGTTCCGCAAGGTGGCCGCGAACGGCTGGGGTCCGTACCCGCGCAGCCGCGAGGAGATCCTGCGCATCCGCAGGCCGCCGACCCCGGCCAGGGACGGGCAGACCGGCAGGTGGGGGTTCACCGACGAGAGCGGCGAGACGTGCATTCCGGCGAGGTACGCCGACGTGCAGCCGTTCCGCGACGGGGTGGCCTGGGTGCAGCGGCCCGGGTACCGGTCCTGGGAGTTGATCGACGAGGCTGGCGAGACGCTGATCCGCACCCGCTCGGGGTACACCGGGGTGAGCGGTTTCTCCGACGGGCTGGCCTGGGTCTCCCGCAGCGAGGACGGCTCCTGGATCGCGATCGACAGGACCGACAAGGTGGCGATCCCGACCGGGTTCGAGGACGTCCGGCCCTTTCGGCGCGGCATGGCGGCGGTCCGGCAGGGCGGCCGCTGGGGCGCCGTGGACGAGGCGGGGCGGGTGGTGGTGCCGTTCCGGTACGACTCGTTCGCGACGGCGATGTCGGACGGGCGGTACATCGACGGGTTCTCCGACGAGGGGCTGGCGGTCGTCGAGCTGTCCGGGCGCAAGGGCGTGGTCGACCGGACCGGTCGGGTACTGGTCGAACCGGTGCACCCGGCGCTGGTCATCCACCCGGTCGCGTTCCTGGTCACCGATGTGGCGCACCGCTGGGGCGCGCTCGACCGGCACGGCCGGCTGCTCATCCGGCCCAGCCACCCGAGCCGGATGGCGGTCACCGAGGAGATCGACCGGCTGCTCGCCGACACCCGTCCGATGTTGTGACGCTTGTTTGGCTAGGGTCGGGGCATGGAGTTTCGAAATCTCGGCCGGTCCGGCCTGGTCGTCAGTGAGATCGCGTACGGCAACTGGATCACGCACGGCTCCCAGGTGGAGGAGGAGCAGGCGACGGCATGCGTGCGCGCCGCCCTCGACCTGGGCATCACCACCTTCGACACGGCCGACGTCTACGCCGGTACCCGCGCGGAGGCGGTACTCGGCCGGGCGCTGGCCGGTCAGCGGCGCGAGGGCCTGGAGATCCTGACCAAGGTCTACTGGCCCACCGGCCCGGGCCAGAACGACCGGGGGCTGTCCCGCAAACACATCCTGGAGTCGATCAACGGCTCGCTGCGCCGGTTGCAGACCGACTACGTCGACGTGTACCAGGCGCACCGGTTCGACAACTTCACGCCGTTGGAAGAGACCATGGCGGCCTTCGCCGACGTGGTGCGCTCCGGCAAGGCGCTGTACATCGGCGTCTCCGAGTGGAAGGCGTCGGAGATCCGGCGGGCGGTGGCGCTGGCGAGCGAACTGCGGGTACCGCTGGTGTCCAACCAGCCGCAGTACTCGCTGCTCTGGCGGGTCATCGAGGCCGAGGTCGTACCGACCTGCGAGGAGCTGGGCGTCGGGCAGATCGTCTTCTCCCCGATGGCGCAGGGCGTGCTGACCGGCAAGTACCTGCCCGGCCAGGCGCCGCCGCCAGGATCCCGAGCCACCGACGACAAGTCCGGCGCCGGATTCATCCAGCGCTGGATGACCGACGAGGTGCTGACCCGGGTACAGGGGCTGGCACCGATCGCGTCCCAGGCGGGGCTGACCATGGCGCAGCTCGCGATCGCCTGGGTCCTCCAGAACCCGAACGTGTCGGCCGCGATCATCGGCGCCACCCGGCCGGAGCAGTTGCAGGACACGGTCAAGGCGTCCGGCATGAAGCTCGACGCCGACGTGCTCAAGGCGATCGACGAGGCCGTGGACCCGATCGTCGAGCGCGACCCGGCGAAGACGGAGAGCCCGGCGCAGCGCCCGTAGCTGGTTCCCGGCTCCGGCCGGCCACGCAGCGGCGGGCTGGAGCCGGTTAAGAAACGCTTGTGTAGCTGTCCCAGCACCACAAATATTTGATCTTGTTTATGGGCGTCCGTCTGCTCTTGTCGACGGGCTTGCTACCGCAGGTCGGCGGCCCGCGGCCGGTCTGTGGGTGCGGTCTGCGCTGAGGGGGTGGATGAGGGCCGAGATGCCGGCGGCCAGGTCGATACGGGCGTGCCAGCCGAGGACGGTGGCGGCGCGGGTGACGTCGAGGTGCATCCGCGGGATGTCGCCGGGGCGTGCGGGGCGTCGCTGGGCGGGGACGGTGTGCGGTACCAGGCCGGTGATGAGATGGTGCACGTCGCGGATGCTGGTTTCGGTGCCGCTGCCGATGTTGATCCGGCCGGCGGGCGCGGCGGTGCAGGCGGTGAGGAAGGCGTCGGTGACGTCGTTGATGTGGATGAAGTCGCGGGTGGGCTGGCCACCGCCGTGCAGGACGGTCGGGGTACCGGAGGCCGCGGCGGCGACGAACCGGTCGATGACGGCATTGGGAGTGCCGGTGCCGTACAGGTTGCCGAGGATCAGCGTGGTGACGGGCAGCCGGTGGTGGGTGGCGAACCAGTCGAGGTACTGCACCGCGGCAGTCTTGCTCAGCCCGTAGGGACTGATCGGCGCCAGCGACGTGTCTTCGGTGACGGGTAGGCGTAGAGGGTTGCCGTAGATGGCGCAAGTGGCGGCGAACACGAGCTTGGCGCCGGCGGCCGCGGTTGCTTCGGCAACGGCGATGGTGCCGCGGATGTTGACGTCGGCGTCGTACCCGGGCTGGGCTACGGAGGCGGGCACGCCGACCTGGGCGGCGAGGTGGATGACGGTGTCGGGGCGGTGGGCGCTGATGATGTCGGGCAGCTGCGGGCAGCGGATGTCGCAGCGCACGGTACGGACGTGCGCGGGCGGGCGTCCGTGAGGGCTGCCCGGGGCGTGGTCGAGGCACAGCACGTGAGCCTCCGCCGCGGCCAGGCGGCGCACGAGGTGGCTGCCAATGGCGCCGTGCGCGCCGGTGACGACGATGCGGCGCCCGGCGAGCCGGCCCTCCAGCCCGGGGTCAGCGGTCATCGGTGAGGTGGGCGGTGTCGTTGTGGCGGATCAACGCCCAGCGCAGCCCGTCGCCGGGGCGCAGCCAGGAGATCGGTTGCTGCCGCCAGGTGGTGAGCGCGGTCTGGTCGACGGCGAATCGGCCGGTCGAGGTGCAGGGCCGGGGCGGCGCCAAACGCGGCGATGACGTCGGCCCAGCGGGCGCCGTCGGCGGTGCCGTAGTCGGGCTCGCGCAGGTCGTCGACGACCGTTGCCGGCAGGCCGACCGCGGCAGCCACGATGTCGGCGGTCTGGCGGGTGCGGGGCAGCGGGCTGGTGTAGAGCGCGGTGATCGGGTGGCGCCGGTGGTCGGCGGCCAGCCGGACGGCGAGCCGGCCCGCCTGGGTTCGACCGGTCGGGGTGAGGCCACGGCAGGTAGCCGGGCCGCCGATGGTCTGGTCGTGGTTGCACCATGCCTGCCCGTGCCGGGCGATGGTCAGCTCGCCCGGCTGCATGACGACGTCCTGGCGGCTTTCTGGTAGAGGGCGAGGCACGCGGCTGCGTGCCCGGGCGGGGTGAACCGGTGTGCCCGGCGGCGGGCGGCGGCCGCCAGCTGGGCGCGGTGGAATGGGTCGGTGGCGTATCGGTCGAGGGCCGCCGCGAGCGCGGCCGGGTCGGCGGGCGGCACGATGACGCCGGCGTCGGCGGCGAGTTCGGCCATGTTGGCGACGTCGGTGGCGATGACCGGGCGGGCGGCGAGGTAGTCGGCGATCGCGCCGGAGCCCTGGAAGGTGTGCTGCGGCCGGTACGGGAACACCCCGGCGTGGCTGCCGGTGACCAGCGCCGCCCGGGCCGGCGGGTCAAGATACTCGGGAACCACGATCAGCTGTGCGGCCCGGCCGAGGTGCTGCGATCGGCCGACGGCAGGGAGCAGTTCGGTGCCGGCCTGGGTGGGGTCGTCCCAGAACGGTCCGGCCAGCACGACGCGCAGCGGGGCTTGGGTCCGCTCGAGCGCGGCGAGCAGATCTGTGGCGCTCTTCCAGGGGGCGGCGTACCCGCAGAGGCTGATCACGGTGGTGTCCGGGTCCGGGTCGTCGAGCGCTGCTGCCAGCGCCGGTCCGGCGGCCGGCGTGGTGCCGGCGGGGATGGTGCTCGGCAGCGGGGCCACTCGGCTCGGGCGCTCGGCGGCGGCGGGTAGTCGTGTGGCGAGCGCCGCTTGGGCGTAGTGGCCGAAGTAGAGCAGCGCGTCGGCGCCGGCGAGCGTGGCGTCGACCATCTTTCGCAGTCCGGGGTCGGGCCGATGCAGGGTGAACAGGGTTGGGTCGAGGGCGTGGACGTGTACCACCACGGGCGGCAGCGGGTCGCCGCGGTGCCGCCACCGCCCGGGGAGGAGCTGCTCGATCTCCAGGTTGCCGAAGTGCAGGCTGATGACGTCGTACCCGCCCGGGTCGAGCTGGGCGGCGAGCGCGTCGGTCGCGGCGACGATCTCGGCGGTGGTGAGGAACCTGTCGCGGCCCGGGTCGTACGGGACGCCGGTCGAGCCGAGCCGGTCCACCACGGCGCCGAGGCGGCGCAGCTCGGCGGCGAGCACGTCAAGGTAGGGCGGCAGGCTGCCCTGTGGGTGGTCTGGGCCGACCAGCAGCACCTTCACCGGGCCGCCGCAGGCGTCATCGCGCGGTACGCGGCCAGGGTGGCGGCCGCGTTGGTGCGCCACGTGTAGTTCTCGGGCAGCTGCCCGGCCAGCGGTGGGCGCTCGTCGAGGATGCTCAGCAGTTCGGGCTCGTCGGCCCACAGCCGGCCGGTGACACCCGGGGTGATCAGCTCACTGGCGACGGCCAGGTCGGTGGGCAGCAGGGCCGGGGTGCCGCAGGCGAGGGCTTCGGCGATGGCCAGCCCGTAGCCTTCCCATCGGGAGGTGGACAGCAGGTAGTCCGCCGCCCGGTACACCGCCGGCACGTCGGCGGCGTCGAGGTCCTGGCAGAGCAGCACGTCGGCGGGCAGGTCGACCAGGTAGTGCACCTGCCCGTGGCCGAGCACGATCAGCAGCCGGGCCCGGCCTACCAGCGCCGCGGCGATCCGGTCGAGCCGGTCGAAGCCCTTCATCTCGGTGAACTTGCCGACCCACACCAACCGGGGCAGGTCGCCGCCGGGTTTGAAGTAGGACGCCCACGCCGGGTCGTCGTTCAGCACCTCGACGAGCGTGCGCTGCCCGGTGACCACGCCGGCGGAGTCGAGCTGGACCCGCCAGCCGGACGCCGGGCAGGTATGCCCGGCCGGGGTGAACCGGGCCCGGTCGACACCGTTCGGGATCACAGCAGGACGCGGGATGCGGTAGGCGCCGGCCAGGTCGTCGGCGGCGAACTCACTGACCGCCACGACCGTGTCGGCGACCTCGCACAGCCGCTGCTCGTCACCGGCCAGATCGGCCGCGCCCATCGTGGCTGCCGACAGGTCCCCGCGTACCAGCACCGGCACCCGCTCGGCCCGCTGGGCGTAGGTCAGCAGCTCGGCCTCCCACGTGGAGCACTCGGCCACGTCCGGGCCGATGCGGTCGATGGCTGCGGCGACCGCGGCCCGGTGGGCGCTCAGGTTGTCGGTGCGCGGCAGCGTCACCACCGTGACGCCGTCGCGGGCAACGGGGTGTGGGGTGTCCTGGGTGACCAGCACAACCTCGTGCCCGCACCTGACGAGTTCGTCGGCCAGCGCCAGGTAGAGGGTGCAGATCCCGCCGCGGGTGATCTGGTGCAGGTCCCGGTGGACCATGGCCACCCGCATCACAGCTGCCCGGCTAGCTCGTGCACCCGACCCTGGACGGTGTCCCACGTCGCCCGCAGGTACGGCAGCCGGGCGGCCCGCAGAGGCCCGTCGGGCAGTTCGCCGTGGGTGCGTAGCTCCCGCACGCACAGAGTGGCGACGTTGGCCCAGAACCCGGCCTGCTGCAGCACGCTGTCACCGGCAAGATGTTCGGCTTCCTGGCGAGCGGCGGGCAGCTGCCCGAGCACGAGCCACAGCAGGGCTGCGTCGAGGCCGGGCAGGAACCGGCCGGTGAACTCCCAGTCCAACACCCCGGTCAGCACCCGGCCCGGTGCCCGGAGCACGTTGGCGGGCAGCAGGTCGCCGTGCGCCAGGCGCATCGGCCCGGCCGCCGCGGCCAGCGTGTTCAGGGCGGCCTCGTCACGGGCGTCGAGCAGCCCGTACTCGGTGCGGTACCGACCGAAGCGGTGCGGGTAGTCCCACACGGTGGCGAACACGTCGTCCGGCGCCGACCACCTCTGCAGGTCCCGGGCCGTCTGCAGCATCACCCGCACGTCGTCGGGGTGCAGCGTGCTCGGGTACCGGTCGCGGGCCACCGGCTCGCCGAGCAGTCGGGTGACCACCAGAACCCCGGCCTCCGGGTCGGCGGCGAGCAGCCGCGGCACGGGCACCGGCGGCGCCGCCACCGCGAACGCCCGGTAGGTGTCGATCTCGGCGGCGAACTTGGTCTGCCAGAACGGGCCGGCGTCGATGAGCAGCTTGGCGACCACCTCGATGTCGTCGAGCACTCCGGTGAGCAGGACCGCCTTGTCGGTGCGGTGCAGCACGGCGTCGACGCGCAGGCCGGGGCACAGCGTGCGGGCCCGGTCGTCGAACGGGTGCGCGATGGTCTTGCTCACCAGATGACCTCCTCGAATGCGGCTGCGGATCGTGGCCGGGGCACCGTCACGCCGTCCGGGACGACGGCGGTAGCCAGCGCGGCGTCCGCGCTCGCCCGGTCCATCAGCTGGGTGACGGCGGCGGCGATCACCGGCAGGCTCTTCTCGTAGTAGTACAGGTCCACCGGCTCGCCCCGGGTGTGCCGAGCTTCCACGAGCTCGTACAGGCGGTGCGGCATCCACCGCGCCCGCCCCGCTCGGCTTGCCGGTTCGACCGGCCATCGCTGGTGCAGCAGCCGGTGCCCGGCGGCGAACCGGCGTACCCCCGCCACCGTCGCCGCGGCGGCGCCGGTCATCGACGCTGCGGCCGAGACCCGGTGATACACCGTCGTCGCCACGTCCAGGTGCCGCATCCGCCACCGGTGGCCACGGACCAGCCCGAGCCACATCGCCCAGTCCTCCTGCATCGCCCCGCGGGCGTCCACCACCGAATCCTGCGGGTCGAACCGGCGTGACACGACCGAAATGATCGGGGTCAGGTTGCTCACCGCCAGCACCTCGGGATCGAACGGCACCGCGAACCGGTGCCGCGCCGGCACCGCCCGGCCCGGCTCGGCGAGCGCGTGCGCGACCAGGCAGGTGGTGTACACCGCGTCCACGCCGTCGCCGTCCAATCCCGCCAACGCGATGGGCAGATGGTTTGGCAGCCACACGTCATCGTCGTCGAGGAACGCCACGAACTGGCCGCGGGCCGCGGCGATCCCGGCCTTGCGCGCCGCGGCCAGACCGCGGTTGTCCGGCAGGGTGATCAGCCGCACCGGCAGCGCCGCGGCCGCCTCAGCAACCACGGTGCTGACGTCCGGGCCCGCGTCGTTGACCACCACCACCTCGTGCCCGTCGACCGGCTGGGCGCACACGCTGGCCAGTGCCCGGCGCAGCCCGGCCGGCCGGTCGAACGTGGTGATCACCGGGCTCACCGATGGCCGGGCGTTCACCGTCGGCCGCGCGTTCACCGGTCAGCCCCGGCGAGAGCGTGCAGCAGCGGGCCGGGATCACTGCGGTGGGCGTAGCGCCAGCCGCCGCCGGCCAGTTCCGCGAGCTGCCGGGTGAGCTGGGCGCCGTCGGCGGCGAACGCGCCGGCGTCGCGGTGCGCGAACGGCAGGTGTCGCTGATGCAGCCGGCCGTCGGCGAGCCAGTCCGTACGCACGTGCCTGACCAGTTCGGCCGCCGTATCGGCCACGCCGACCGGTACCGGGTCGGCCACGGCCTTGTCCGGACTGGCGTACTCCGGGAAGACGACACTGACCCGCCGGGAGGCCAGCGGCACCAGGACCGGGTTCGGCTGTCCGAACCGGGCGAACGTGAAGTACGAGGCGTCGTCGGAGGCGTGTCGCCGCTCGACCGGCATCTGTCGCCACGCCTGGATGTCGAACCCGTTGAGATCCCACGGCGCCGGGAGCCTGTCCCACAGGTCGACCAGGGTGCCGGTCTTGACCGGGATCGGCGTCGGCAGCGACGTCGCGGTCAGGCTGCCACGGCCCTCGGGCAGCAGGATCAGGTGGTCATTGGACAGCCACCGCCACCCGTGCTCGAGCACCGCGCGCAACGCCAGGGTGGTCTTGCCGCCCCGCTTGTCCGCGGCGAACACCACCACCTGCTCCTCGGTGTAGACCGCCGACGCGTGCACCATCGTGTACCCGGCTCGCTCACAGGCGGTCAGGAACACCTCCCGCACGACCTTGCGGGCCGTCACCGCCAGATCGAACACCGATGACGACCACAACACCACCTCGTGCGCCGCCTCGTCGATCTGCACCCCGACTCCGAACCGTGTGCGGGCCACACCAGGCGGTGCCGGCTCGCCCAGCGCGGTGACCGTCCACTGGGGCAAGCCTGCCGCAACGGCCGGGTAAAACTCGGCGACGGTCTCTCGCACCAACGCCACCGGCGAGCAGATAGCGACCGTCACGTCACCTAGACGCGCCAGCACGAGTGGGCCATCGTCACCCGCCCACGACGGAGCGGCCGGCAGATTCGGGTCGATCACGGTCACCCCCACGGCAGCGAAGCATCGATCCTCGCACCCGGGTACGACAGAACGCACACGTGATTCCACTGTGCGTGAGCAAAGATCGAGAAGGTTTGGATGGATCGCTGCCCTAGCTCCTCACCAGGGCGGCCGGGGCCGCCGACGGTCTATCCTGATCAATCGAAGACGCTGCCCGTTCCCCCGTGCGGGCAGCGTCTTCGTGGTTTCGCCATCCCGCTGACCGCTGGACCAAGTCGTGGTCGTGGGTGCGGGCTACTGGTTGGTGTCGAGGAGCCGGTCGAGCATGGTGGTGATCCGGTCGAGCTTGCCGTGCGCCGCGCTCAGGGAGTCCTCGTGCCGGTCGAGTTTCTCGTTGTGCTGCGACTGGGTGATCGCCAGGGCGTGGATGGTGTGCTGCTGGGCGCGCAGGGTCTGTGCCATGTCGGCGAGGTCGCGGTCGCCGCTGGCGCGTAGCCCGGATTCCACGCCGATGCGGTCCTCGATGGCGGCGATGCGACGTTCGAGTTCTTCCAGGCTGCTCATGCGGTGGCTGCTCCCGTCGCGGCGGTGGTGGCAGGTCGTAGGTAGGCGTACACGGTTTCGCGGCTGATGCCGTACTCCGCGGCGAGGGCGGACTTACGTTCCCCGGAGGCGGCGCGTTGACGCAACTGGTCGGCCTGCTCGCCGGTCAGGGCCGGTTTGCGGCCGGTGTACGCGCCGCGCTGCTTGGCTGCGGCGATGCCTTCGCGCTGGCGTTCCAGGATCAGGGCGCGCTCGAACTCGGCAAACGCACCCATGACGCTCAACAGCAGATTGGCCATCGGCGAGTCCTCGCCGGTGAAGGTGAGGCTCTCCTTGACGAATTCCACCCGCACGCCGTTGCCGGTCAACGTCCGCACCAGGCGGCGCAGGTCGTCGAGGTTGCGGGCGAGGCGGTCCATCGAGTGCACGATCACGGTGTCGCCGTCGCGGACGAACGCGATCAACTCGTCGAGCTTCGGCCGGGCGGTGTCCTTGCCCGACGCGCGGTCGGTGAAGACCCGGTCGACGTCGACGCCGTCGAGCTGACGGACGGTGTTCTGCTCGACGGTGCTCACCCTGATGTAGCCGATCCGCACCTCGTTCGCCCTTTCTCGACCCGAAACGTCAGGCTGGACTCTATGGCCCTGACGGACAAGCGTCAAGAAACGCCGCACCGGATTCTATTCTGACGCGGTTTGCCAATGATGGGCGCGGCCGGCAACGGGGACGCGGCGCTGGTGCATGCGCTGCTCGACGCCGGGGCGGACCCGGAGCTGGCCAGTGACGCGGGTGTTCAGGCGGCTGAGCTGGCCGCGCAGCACGGCCACGGCGCGCTCGCCGCCTCGTTGCAGGCGGCGGGCACCCGCTGTTAGAACCGCCAGAACTGGAACAGCGCCCGGCCTTCGCCGACCAGTTCGCGGGGCAGGCCGACCAGGTCGCCCAGGTCGAACACGAGCGTGAAGAAGAACACGTTGATCACCGGGCTGAGCAGCAGCACGAAGAGCAGCATCATGCCCCACGGCGCGATCATGTCGAAGAACCGCTGGTACTCGTAGGACAGCCAGGGCCGCAGCGCGTTGCCGCCGTCCAGGCCGGGCATCGGTACCAGGTTCAGCAGGGCCGCGGTGAGCTGGAGGAACGCCAGGAACGCCAGCCCGGACCAGAACACCAGGTGCCCGAAGATGTCCACGCCCAGCGCGAACGGGGCCACCGCGGCGAGCAGGAACAGCAGGTTGACGACCGGGCCGGCGAGGCTGATCAGGCTCTCCCGCAACCGGCCCCGGATGGCGCCGTGGTCCACCCAGACCGCGCCGCCGGGCAGCCCGATCCCGCCGATGAGCAGGAAGACCAGCGGGAGGATGAACGACAGCAGGACGTTGGTGTACTTCAGCGGGTTGAGCGTGAGGTAGCCGCGCTGGGCCACGCCGAGGTCGCCGGAACGGTACGCGGTCAGCGCGTGGCCGAACTCGTGCAGGCACAGCGACACCAGCCAGCCGGACACCACGAACAGCAGCACGTTCAGCCGCGGGTTGCCGTATCCGGCCCAGGCCAGCCAGCCGCTGCCGACGAACACCGCCACCAGGCCCAAGAACAGCCCGCTCGGCCGGAACGCCGCGCGGCGCTGCCAGGTCGCTCGGGGGTAGCCCATCACTCGCTGGCCGGCAGGAGGCTCATCCGGTACTCGACGCGGTCGTCCTCGACGAGGACGGCGGTGACGACGCCGGTGCCGGCCAGCCGCCGCCAGGTCTGGCCGAGCCACGACTCCGCGTCGGCCTGACTGGTGAACGTCTCCGTCGGCCCCTCGGCCGGCTTGCCCTCGCCGTTCTCGTACCGCCAGGTCCAGGCCATCCTGAGCAACTCCCCTCGGCCCCGCGCGAACCTCGCCGGGCGCCATCGCAAGCCTAGTGCGCGGGAAATAGGGTACGGGCATGCCGCACGACGGGTACCGCGCCGTTCTTGTCCTCGGCGGAATACGCTCGGGCAAGTCCGAGTACGCCGAGTCCCTGGTCAGCCACGCGACCGAGGTCCGATACGTCGCGACCGCGGCGCCGGCCGGGGACGACCCGGAGTGGGCCGCCCGGCTCGCCGCGCACCGGGACCGGCGGCCGGCCACCTGGCTGACCGAGGAGGTCGGTGCCGACCCGGGCCGGCTGGCCGGGCTGCTCGCCGAGGCCAAGCCGGACCAGACGGTGCTCGTGGACGACCTGGGCGGCTGGATGGCCGCGCTACTCACGGCCGGCGGGCCGGTGCGGGAACCGGTCGACGCGCTCGCCGAGGCGGTCCGGGAGTCGGCCGGCCGCCTGGTGGTCGTCTCCCCCGAGGTGGGGCTTTCCGTGGTACCGGCGACCGAGGTCGGGCGGGCGTTCGCCGACGCGCTCGGTACCGCCAACCGGGCCCTCGCGGACGCCTGCGATGCCGTGGTACTCGTGGTGGCCGGGCAGCCGACCTGGCTCAAGCGCGGCACGCCCCGGGCGCGCATCGTGCCGGTACGGGCACGGGCCGCCGTGCTTCCCGTGCCGGACCTCGTCGGCGGTGAGGAGACCGCGATCGAGCCCGGGCTCAGCCTGCCGATCCCGGACCAGGAGGCGGTGGTCAAGGCCACCGAGCGGCTCGTCGGGCTGGACTTCCCCGGTACCGGCCTGGGGTCGCTCGCCGAGGTCGTCTCGTTCGCGGCCGGGGCGCAGGGTACCGCCACCCCGCGGCCGTTCGAGGCGGTACGGGTACTGGTGCTGCACGGCGCGCACGAGGGCGGTTTCGCGGCCGGGGACAGCGACGCGGAATGGGCACGGCGGCTCGGTCAGGTGGCCGAGGGCGGCGGGCCGGTCGGGCTGCTCGCCGGGCCGGCCGGGGCAGGCGTCCAGCTCGTCGACACGGCCGCGGCCGGGCTCGCGACCGCAGCGCCGGCCGAGGAGCGGGACGCGGCCACGGCAACCGATGTCGAGGCCGGGCTGCGGTACGGGTGGCGGCTCGCCGAATCGGCCGCGGACAGCGGTACCGACCTGCTGGTACTCGCGGCGGGCGGGCCGGGGCAGGAGGCCGCCGCGGTCGCGGTCATCTCGGCGACCACGAGCGCGGAGGCACCGGCGCTGCTGCCCCGGGTACGGCAGGCGGGCGGGCGGTTCGACGATCCGGCGTGGATGGTGCGGTGCGCGGCGGTACGGGATGCGCTGCACCGGGCCAGGGGCCGGGCGCGGCAGCCGAAGGAGCTGCTCGCCGCGCTCGGCGGTACCGACCTCGCCGTCGCGGTCGGCGTGCTGCTGGGCGCCGCTTCCCGCCGTACCCCCGTGGTCATCGACGGCCCGGTCGGGATCGCCGCCGGACTGGTGGCCCGCGACCTCGCGTCGCAGAGCCGGCTGTGGCTGCTGCTGGCCGACCACGGCGGCCACCCGGCCACCGAGTCCGGGGCCGACACGCTGAGCCTGACCCCGGCCGCCGAGCTGAAGTTGGGCCTGGGCGAGGGTGCGGCAAGCCTGGCGGTCCTGCCGCTGATCCAGTCCGCGCTGTTGCTGTCCACTGTGGACAGTACGGATGCGTGACGGGCTCCGGCTCGCGCTGACCACGTTCACGATCGTCCCGCTGCGTGGCGGGCGGGTCGACCGGGCCGCCGCCCGGGTGGCGATGGCGCTCGGTCCGCTGGTCGGCGTGCTGCTCGGGCTCGTGCTGGGCGGCGTGGCCCTCGGGCTGCGCGCGCTGCACGCCCCGGGAATCGTGCCCGGTGGCGTGGTGGTGGCCGTGGGCGCGCTGCTGACCCGGGGGCTGCACCTGGACGGACTGGCGGACACCGTGGACGGGCTCGGGTCGTACGCCGGCCGGGATCGCGCTCTGGAGATCATGCGCAGCCCAGAGGTGGGACCGTTCGGGGTTGTCGCGCTCGTGCTGACCGTGCTGATCCAGGCGGGCGCGGTGGCGGGGCTCGCAGCGCCCGTCGCCGGGCTCGCAACCGCCGCCGCTACCGGGCGGCTCGCGGCGATGGCGGCCTGCCTGCGCGGTATCCCGGCCGCCCGGCCGGACGGGTTGGGCGCGCTGGTCGCCGGTACCGTCCGGGTGCCGGAACTGGCGCTCGCCGCGGTCGGGGTGGCCGCGGTCGGGGTGGCGGCCGGCCCGGTGCGCGGTCCGGTCGCCGCAGCCGCCGGGCTCGCCGCCGCGCTGCTCCTGCTGGCTCATGCGCGGCGGCGGCTGGGCGGGATCACCGGGGACGTGCTCGGCGCGCTGGTCGAGGTAGGGCAGACCGTGACGCTGGTCGGGCTCGTCCTGGGTTGAGCGGGGCGCGGTGCGGCCGGGCCCGACGGCGCTAGCTAGCGCTGGAAGCGGTCGTCGCCCAGGCCCGGGCGGTGCGGATCCGGCTGGTCGAGCCGGAGACTACAACCGGCGCCTGATGCCGTGGTGACCCGGGCAGGTGCCGCTGCGGTGCTGGCTGAAGCTGTACGTGCCGTCGTTGCACTGTGCGGTGGCCCCGGGTGGTGGCTGGTCGGCGTGGACCGGGTGGGGCACGCCGACCCCGATCACATGCAGGCGCGCACGAGGGTGCAGCGGACGGACGGACGGACGGACGATCACTGAATGTGAAACGGTTTTGTTGCGGTGCCGCTCACGCGGTTAGGAATATCGATCCGGCGTGTGCGGACGTCATTATGGCCGCTAACACTTCCGGAACGAGCTGATGGCGTCATTGGCACCGTGCCCGTTGTCGAAAGTCCGCGACCTAAGGTCCGAGATCTTCGCTCCGGGAGGGACGTTGAGCTTTCCCCCCGCATACTTTT